>Ga0181612_114605_pt1 | contig 16037 bp, 10 predicted proteins | sample HoacroProtozoa21_FD_119630 | JGI IMG/M metagenome (GOLD analysis project Ga0181612, IMG submission 119630) | Hoatzin crop microbial communities from Cojedes, Venezuel. Combined Assembly of Gp0051906, Gp0051904, Gp0051908
CTCTTTGAGGATTTTTCACTAGGTAGGATGTATTCATGTTACAGAAACTGTCAGCTACATTACCCCTCATTTCCCTCTTCTTACCTCCCCACCTCCCAAAAGTTAGTGATCATCCAGAGCCAGAGGACAACAGACAGAACGAGCAGAAGGCTCAGCCTCTCAGAGCCTTAGGCATCTACCTTTGGCTGCCAAACGTAGAAAGCTTTCTGGTCTGCTGACTCCTGTTACTCGTACTGAGATTCAGTCTCCTCGCTCAACTATGCTTAGGTGAAGGCAAAAGCTTTGAAGGAATAACAACAGGACACAGAAGAGTGCACTCTTGTGCAATGGGCTTCTGTAGGAGACTCACTCCAGGCTCAGATATGTTGAGTCCTTTGGACGCTGTTCTCTGAAGTACCTGCTACTGCTGCTGTAGTCGCAGTTAAGTGGAAAAATAGCTCTTCAGGAACAGGACTAATAAAAACCAAAAGCCAATAAGCCTCCACGAGGCATTGCTTTCACAAATAAATTAAAAACTCCACCCTTTACATCCAAGGAAGCAGAAAGAGCAACCGATGATTTCTGGGGAGGGCAAAAAAGAGAAGTCCATAGTATCTTTGATTCAACCAAAACTCACCGTAACTCAGGATAAACATTTTCAAGATACCACTTGAAGGGTTTGCAGCTCAGTCTCTTTCTGAGTTCCATTCGGCTTTGAATACTAGAGGGGAAGAAAAGGAGCAGTTTTCAAAGTCAGGCTGCTGTCCTCACATCCATTAAGAAATATCCAGAAAACTCAAGACCAGAAGAACTATATCTTAAAGAGATCACACATGAGAGCTAGCACTGCTTTCACCTCAGAAGGTGCTGTCTTGTGAAGAGTAAATGAAGAGGGCAAAGAAGCACTTGTGACTTACTTTCCGTATGCTACATTCCTGGCTGAAGGCACTGCTGCATAATAGAAGTTTTTATACTCATCCATCCAGACTTCTGCTGCCCTGCGTGTATTTCTGGAAACAATCAGATGAAACACATTGGTTATATTTTCTCCAGCTGCAATTAAACCATGTAATTTATCCTTGGGTTCATTTTAATACTTTCTAGTACTCCATAGTCAGCTGCATCAAAGCCAGGCAGAGGATTCCTTATTCAAGACCCAACTAACAGAAAATCATCGAAGAGCAGCGTAACGGAAATCAATGCATTCAGAATGAAATTTGTGGCTTTTCCACCCTCATCGCTGCTTCAGGTTTTCATCCAGAATTTAATACACATCTTGGAGTTCTTTCTGCAGACTTCTCAGAAGTTACGTAGTTGGTTTGTTTGTTTTTTCTTTTTATAAGAGTAACTTGACAGAAGCCAAATTCAGTGAGTGTTTACCTAGATTGGCAAGCTAATTGGAAACCAAACACTCTCAACAATTGCCAATATTTAATTATCTCTTCTACCTTTCTGAAAACATATGCTGACATAGCCAACACATATTTTCAGTCTTCATCCTACTCCTACCAGCAGAGCACTCAAAGTTCCACACAGACATAAGCTGTTGTGAATTTAAGGCTATGAACCAAGCAAGTCTCCTGCAGCTGAGGTAACAGAGGAGAACCGGTAGCTAGAAAATATCTCTCATGCTTTAAAATTCCAGAGAGATTAATTATTGCAATAAATGTGAAAAACACTAACCCAAATCCTTTATTTCTAATGAAACGTATCTCTAACTAAAATTCCTGTATTTATGTACCAGGTGTCTTTAAATTTCCTTTTGGACTGCAAGAGGGTAATGCCTTTTTCCATACCCTGGCTTCCATGTGAAACTCATTTACTTCTACTGTTTGTAATTTTATGCTTAGAAAATTAAGTCCTATTTCATTTGCCACTGTCATGCTCTGAAGTTTATTTTACATTTGGCAGTAAGATCATCTAAAGCAACTGGAGTAAACTCAGTCAGCCAGTAACTTCTTTAACATGATTTTCCAATTCAAAAGACAAAAAAAAAAATAGGATAAAGTGATTTCTTCTCGCAGGTCACTGAGAAGGAAGGACATGAGGAAGAAAAAGAGTCACAAGACAGACTTCAATCGGTTTTTGTTCGAGGACTCATTTTTTCCTTGCAGCTGCCTCATCCAGAGTCACCAATTTGTTCTGGCCGCCGGAAGGCAGTGCACACTGCCGAGTCAGCTAAAAATAAGAGGCTTCCCCAGAGCACTCCAGAACAAATTGCACACAGTCAAGGGACAGACGATGGTGTAAGCTGACAAGTCTCAACTGCAAGACCAGCACAGATTCTGTGCACCAAGTTTCTTTGCACCATGGTCCTACAGATATCTGATAACCCCCGTATTACAAGGGTATGCCATTACCTTAGGTTTCTCGTTCTCTCATTGCTAAAACTGATTTTAAGACATTCTGTTATATCGGTTTGACAGCCAAGAAAGCTGACTGAGGAGGAAACCTTCATAGGCACAGCAACTTGTCAACTCTGCTTTTAAGCGACACGCAGCTTTGCTAGGTCAATTCAACAATAATTCCAATGAAACAGAAGATTTTAATGACATTTCAGAATTTGAGACAACTGGACAGCTAAGGACACAGGTAATAAACCACTTGCAGAGCAAGGTAGATCTGGAAAGGGATGTAAGTACCCAAGATGCTAGTTTGCAAGCTTCAGCTGTCCTCACCATTCAACACATGGGATCTCTTTTCAAAGTCATTTTGAACACAAATGACTGGAAAACACAATGCAACTTTAAAACAAACCTGCAATGGTAATTGTCAGGACACTTGAGTGATCAAATCGCGATGATGATTTGACCTCACGACAACATTCAAAAGCTTTAATCCCATTACGAACACAGCATCTTCAGCCCCTGCCAACAGGACGCATTTCTGGTGTCTGCTGTATCCTTGCAAGCACACAGTCACACCTTCTTCCTACTTTTCAGCTGAGCTATGTTTAAGTATCTATTTACATCACAAGAAAAGCAGCATCTTGGCAACAGCCCAAAGATGGAAAAGCTGCAGAGGAGTGGGAAAACTGCACAATTTATATATATATATTTTTTTTTTTATTTTTTTTTTTATTAACCATGCTCCTTGTTATGCCATTGTCATTTTAAAACCTCCTGTGAAACTGAGAGTTGCATCCTAAGCCTACATAATACAGTTTAATTGGTAGATCTTTTTACCTCCCTGATGCACACTATAAATACTGGAATAGATGTGTGATATAAGAGAGGATATTTCATTGCTAGATTTTGTTTTCTCATAAGTACTACTATTCATTTTTCACTGTAGCATAAAATACAGATTTCAAAGCACAGGGAACCAGGAAAATCCCGACTAGAAGAAACAGGACAGTGACTGTATTTTAGAGGGCTATTAACTTCATCAAGAGTCATCTTGGTGACATACCCAGTGTGGAAGAGAAGAATTACACCCTAAGGAGGTTCCTCAATCTAAGGTAAAACAAAAGACCGAATGTATCGGCAGCTTAGTACATTCTTATGAATTGAAGTATATCTGGGCTCTCTGTTGCTTCATGTTAAACAGTTTGGGCTTCATATCCCTTCCAGGATAAATAATTTTATTTGCAGCTCTTAACCCACAGAACCTTTACCTGAGGCTTGTACTTCTCCAGCCCCCTGAGTGTCAAGTCCAATTCTCTAAACCAAAATCTACAGCGATTCTTCAGCTACAACTGATAGAGCCTCGGTCAAAGTGTCCACCATATACTCACGCAATACCTTCATCCACATTACTTAAAAACCACCATGAACATGAATCAGAATTGCTATTCTCGTTCTACAGAGGAGAAACTGAGGAGATACTGAGCTATTTTGGCTATGTTCGTACATTGTACCACCAGCAAAATTCACAGGCCTGTAAATCTAAGACCTTAACGCTGCAGTTTCTTAGGTTTATAGAAAAAACGTTTTTAAACATCGCACAGGAAAGGCAAATATGATTTAGAATGAAGTTGCCAACAGACTGGCGCAAGTGCCAGAATCAGTCTACACAGTCATTTACATATCACATATTGATCATGTATTAACAAAAAGCAAGCAAAGTGTATTCATAACTTAGTGTATTCTGGTTCTTAGTGAGTGACGAAACTGTTTCTACAAAATGAAGATTTATGAGACAGTTTTGAAAATAAAGTCTTCTTTCAAACCAAATAAACACAAAGTTCTCCAAATTAACAGAATGCCAAGCTAAGCATTTCCTTCTCCAGATTCTCAGGCTGTGCCTACTAGAAGTTTCTGGTTTTCAGCTCTCCGGTTCTTCTCTCAATCTGTGTAGTTGCCTCAAAGTCACTTCCTTTTAATTAAAATTTTTCCATGCTAGATAATATTGCAAATATTTCTAAAGAACAGATCCTTAAAATGAAATTACTGCCACCTGCTGATCGTCTGAAGAAATCCTGAACATTGCTACTCAGTTAAAGACTTGGTTAACAGTTACCTTGCAAACACGGTACCACTCCCACCGGGAAAGGTGTAAGGATGCTGTTTGCGGAATACGTGACCCACTCTGCTGCACGGGATGATTTCTAGGCTCCCACCACACTGCCAAACTCTGAAGGAGATCTCTGAAATGCAAACATGAATGAAACACCAACATTACAAAATGCTGTAATTTTGTAGTAAACTATTCACAGCAAGGGCTTTCAGTGATTATTGCCAAGAAGATCAATAAGATAATTTTCTGAGAAATTCTAGGATAACCAAAGGACAAAATCAAGGAATGATAAAACAATCAGTAGAGCTGCTAAGTTATCATAGCAGATAACCAAGCACTCCCAAACACTGGCAGCGGAAGGAGTCACATCAAGTCAATCTTGATCTGAAGAGAGACTTTGATTTGAAGATGCAGCTTCTGTAAACGGAAGGTTACGGACAGTACATTTCCAAGCCAATCTACTGAGCTGACCCTGCTAAGTGAGGACAAGAAGGTCTAGAAATATTTATACACCTTTCTCAACTTAGACCTCTGACAGCAGAAATCACCTAGTGCTGACAGAGAACTCTTCCTCACTCATTCCAAATAAGTGCAGTAAAGAAGGCTGCTTCCAGCAGCAAGCACCGCTTCAGTTTCGATGATCCTCCCCCTTTAGTTCAGCACCTGCTGCCAGTTACTGAGTGCTACCCTTAGTTTCAAGCCTCTCCAGAACCATTCAGCATCTTTCCACGGATTTAGAAACCAAAAATACTAAGCAGGTCTAATTTCAAGTCAGCATCTACCTTTTACGACCTCTACTGTGACATTCCTTCCCCCAGAAGCCTTCCTCCTACATACACAAAATCAGTCATAACAACAGCACTGCTTCAAAAATTAAATTCGAAGAAGAAAACCCAAAGGTTAGAGAGCATGTCTTCTTGATGGTCTGTCCAGAAGAAAAAGAAAGGACATAAAAAAAGAAAAAAAAAAAAGAGGTGCTGTGATTTCAGCTATTGACAGTGAAAGTTAATTGTAGTTAACGGCCTTTCTTCTGAATGGTGTCTGCTGTTACAAGGATCATTTCCTACTTGTTTTACTTCAGGGATAAGTTCTGCTGCATTGGGGCCAATTAGGCATGGTCATGAACTTGACAGTCGCCACAGTCCAGTCTACAGACAGATCACCCTCCAGAAATTTTAATGTCAGTCTTGTCTTTGCTAGTAACTGAAAAAGTATTTTAGCTGTAGAATTAATTTAGAAATACCTTGTGTCAACTTTTTCCATTATTCATAGCTTCCTCTACTGTGCACATTAATTTGATTAATTCTCCCTCCATAAATTCCCAGAAATGTAAACCTACATGTATAGTTTCAGGCACCTTAGATTCTGAAAAATCTCAGAAAAAAAAAAACCAGAAGTGAAAATGATGAAAAATAGCTGTATGGGAAAGGCAGCAAAGGACTAGTAAATAGAGAAAAGCAAATTAATTATTTGTACCAACATGGCTGCTAAAGCCTGTATGAATTTTTGAAGAAAAAGGACTGTATGGTAACTAAAACTTAACCCCCCCCACAAAAAAAAAAAAAACACCAAAAAACAAACTCCCTTAAGACATCTTTTTTGCCGTACTCCAACAGTGGGAGAAGAAATTTTACTATTATAATGGTATCAGTGGACACAGTTTTTCATTAAAAAGGCATAAACAGCATGTCAAACAGTCTTCAGTTGCATGAGATTATGTTACACCTCTCAAAAATAGATTCGCTCTTTTCATTGTAGCGTGCCACTGATACAGAAGACAGGGAATGTCTCAACTTGCTCCCTGATTTTAGCAAAATTATTAAGAAAAGCCTAGGTTTTCAAATTTGACCCAAACCTTCTAATGGTCCATCCAGTTCTCCAGCGCACTCTGATCCTCCTACGCTTATCAAAAGCATTGCAAAGATTTGAGAACTGGACTTAAATTCAGACAAGACTGACCAAGCCTTGATCCATGTTTCGTACAACAGGTGTGTGTTATCAGCCACATTTAGCAAAAGCATGAAAATTATCTTAATGCTAAGAGCCATCTCTTGGCTAGTTTCAGCAAAATACTGCAGGCCCATCCAGAAATTTGTAAAGTTGAGACTGCACCAACACGTGAACAAAATACCATATAACAACTGCTCTGTACATGCTTGCAGGAAAAAAGCTAAGTTCTATAAAGCATAAATATAATGTACAGAATTATTTTGCAAGTCCATCTTGCAGGTTATTTGTATGTAACATCAAGCTGCTGATCTAGAGTTCTGCTTGAGAGTAAGGATGTCTGATGAGTGGGCACACTGAATTTTCAGCTGCACATCACAGATTTCTGGTATCTGGTGCATGTGTCATTTACGGCCAATTAAATCATACACCATGTGATTTTTACTTGTCTTCAGTTAATCTGGGAGCTATGAACAAATCATTAGCTGTCTGCTGTACTGACTGACTTCACCTTTTCAGGAAGCAGAGGAAAGACACCCCAAAGTCTCCATCTCCCTCTTCCCATGGAGACAGGGGAGCAGAATTCAGCAGGAGCAGCATAAACAGCTTTTGGCGTGCAGCCTTCTCACCTGGTGTGAGGAGCTGTTGCTTGTGCCCTTTACTGCTGTCAAGGCCTCAATTATCCAACCATGAAAAGCAGCTGCTAAATTTTCAGAAGAAACTCAAGTCACTCGAGTATGTGCTTACAGCTAATCAGATATGTGAGAGCTCTAGCAGCAAAAGAGGTTTTCAGAGTGAAGATGAGTATTGCCATAGTAAGTTTATCCAGCAACTTTCTAGGACATTTAAAAAATGAAAAACAATTACGATATTCATATTAATACTATTTAACTATATACGGCCAAAATAGTGAGAAAACAGAAACACAGAAAGTAATTATTCAAAATACTTAAGAGGTTTATCTGAGCATTGCGTCGGGAAGTCAGCGACTGGAGCCTTTAAGCTCCTTACAGGAGCCTTAAAGATTTGGTTGCCATGTCTCCACACTCCGTGTGCTGTACACAGCCGACGTCTCCTTGCGGGCCAAGCATATGCTCCATGCACGTGCATATTTCAGTAACTCTAAATACTCATGGGTTTTGACAAGTTCAAGGTATTTTAGGATTTTGCAGCTAGCACGTGCCGTAGAGAAGTTTTTATCCTCAGAACTGGTCCTAAAACACACAATTTCGAACGCCTTGAGATGCATCTCTACCCTAAAAAATGAAATTAATGACAGACTGGAAGTCTTGAGAAGTTGTAGTTCTGCTCTTCCAAAGTCTTTTTTGTTTTAATACAAGTACACTGGTCTGGGCTGGAGAAAAACTTTGCACAATACAGCAGTGCGAAGAGCCCAAAAAACTGCTAAAGCCAGATCTAACCACTAAGTCAAGGAAGAAATGGCTAAAGCGGGCGTTTTCTCAGCCCCTCCTCCCTCTTCCCTAAATCCCACTCAAACATCCAAAAATAAGGAATTATGGCAAAAAATGCCTTCTCAACCGTAATTATCTTGTAGTGCTAAAACAGGGGTACAAAGTTAAAACACTCACTAAGCTTAGAGGCCAGGCATTATTGTATTATTAATAAGAGACAGATTATTCCTCAGTCAGCTAAGTTTGAATTGATTTCTTAAGGTGTATGTAAGAACATCAATCTCAAACTCCTGTGTTCTACTTCTCATGATTAAATTTCAGCAACATCTTAAGACATGTCTTAAATTGTCAGCCTTTAAACGTTATTGTACTGTAATCCATAACTTTGGATGAGCATGTGACTTTCAAACAAGACAGCATTTTTGAAAGCAATTTCCTGTCTACATCCTGTAATTTTTTATTTTATCAATCAACTTTCATTACAAAAAAATTTCACCTCTTAATGAACACTTTCATTCCCTCATATATAGCATATAATTCCTACCTTGTTTTAATTCTTTCACTGAAATAAACCTTTTGGATTTTGCCAATGATGTATGTGAAGCTTTAACTCTGGTTTTGACCCTCTTTGCACAAAACCAGTAAGATCATGACCCCATGACATTAAAGGCAAAGATGAAACTTGCTTTCTTTCAATACTGATCTGAAGGTAAATAATATACTTACCTAAGTTTTCTCCACCCCAAACATCCATCATCATGTCATACTTCCCCAGTTCTTCAAAATAGGATTTGTCCATCACAAATAACCCACCAGCTATCATGGGTGTCCTAAACAGACAAGAAATATTAAATTGAATACTTACAGAACCACGAACTGGGAGGTAACTATTATTTGCACCTTGAGAGGTTAATGCCTCCTTGAAAAAGTCTGCAATGTTTTCACATGTGCCACTAATTTTGCATCCATCACTTCACATGTTATCTGCACACGTTTCCATGGCACATATAATGCCGTGACCACCTGCGGAGGCAGCTTCCAAATCTCCATTTCGCTCACAAGTTCCTTACGTGGAGGGTGGCAGTTTGCAGCAGCAACAGAACATCAAAACTGATGCTGTATTTTTAGCCCTCAAAACATACCAACTTTAAACAAAGTGACATCTACTTTTTGTTAAGCATAAATAATCTACCAGCATGCTTTGAAGTATTTTGTTAAATACAATGTATTTCTGAGAGTCTCATAATGCTACATAAATATGAATGAGGTTTCAAGGCTAATGGAAGTTATAGTAAAGATCCCCTTTCAGACTCGGAGAAGATGATTTCCAAGTTTCTTTAGCTGCAAACTACAATCACTTAGAGAGAGAAGTGGTGGTACAGACATACTTTATGGGAGCAACTGGATTTCCTTGCCGTGCTCTTCTTTGCTCTGGTGTCATGTAATCCCACTTGAACACCAGGTTCCAATCAAAGCCTTCAAGAAGAAAATATTAGAGAGGAAGATGTTAAGATGAGTGTGGTCATCATTCAACTCGTAACATAATGTTGACTGAAAACACTGGGAACTGTAATTTAAATTAAAAATGTAAACACATAAAAATCTCTGGGTAGGAAAAAATGAGTAGGAGTCCAGATGAAAGGTACAGAAGTTGACAGGACAACTAAAAAAGTAATCTCAAATACAAAATAACTTTGATTTCTCTTGTTGCCATCTATTACACCAAGTAAGAAACCCTGTCAACAAGTGACAAAGCAAAAGCCTTATATAGGAATCCAATGTCTCATACTCTTATGCCAAGCAGACCATCATAGGAAGATCTTCCAGCCACTACAATCCTCCCAACAGCCTGTACTGTACAAATGCCATTTAACTCTTGCCAAATGATCACATATCTACGTTGACACAAGGTTTATGCAGTACTCTTGGTACTCTTCTACCAGCAGGAGCTCTCTGTCCTGAAGGTCACAACAGGTCACATAGCTCTCACTTCTCTCATTAACATTCCTCTAACTTCCTCCTTTCCCACTGCATGCTTCCAAGTGCATAATTTTTGTAAACCTTAGGCAAGTGCTAAAGAGCCAAAAAAGCTTACTCCCCTTAGGTATGTACACGTGTGTGCACACAGAGCAACAGTTAGTCTGGTCCTTTCGTGGGTTAAGCACAGAAGCACATAAAGATCACTGGAATAGACAAAACCAATAGGTCACCTACAGCAGCTTTCTACCTAACAACAGCTAGAATAACCTCCTTTAGGCAACGATACACAGCTGGTATAAGACCAATTTACTATAGGAACACTTTCATAATAGATTTGAGCGGGGTTATGCCCATAAGCATGAATATCTATTAAAAAACTACACAAGGTCCATAGCCCTCTCCCAGTACACCTAGCAAATCAGCCTGATGCAGACTGCCTGCTGCCAGACACATTTAGATCCTATGAGGTCATGTAATGAATGACTTCCAGATTTCTGGTGCACAGATGTCAATAGTTTTCTTTCTCTAGCATAAAGATAAAGCAATTACTCTGTGGGGAAGTGGGGAAAAAGCTACGGTAAACCGACAATTACGGTCCTACAAACTGTCTGCCTGCATCCATAAACATGCATAGTAATGACTGATACAGAAAGTTGAAAAGGAAACAGGTTTTAACCCACAAGATATTAATCACGCACACAATACACAGAAATTATCCTGAACAGTCTTTACAGCATGCACGCCAGCTCTTTTCCTCCACGTTCGAGTATTTCATGAAATGTTGCACTGTAAAAATGAAAGAGTGCCTAACTACTCCAAAACTCCAAGTAGCAGAACAGTAAAATGGCTACAATCTATAGTACTGCAAAGCCTCCAGCATGAAAAGTAAAATGAGCTCCAATATTTCCAAGCAGTTAAAAAGCTGCATTTCATCATACATACCCACCAAAATTACTTGCATCTGGGAGAACTTAAAAAAAACCCTACTGTTCTCCAGCAGAAGCGGCAGTGACAGAGCTACCCATACTCCAGTGAACACAAGGGGTCTCTTTTGGAACACAGCACTTTGTTACAAACTCATAACAAGTGTAGAAATTGTCTACCCACAAAAAAAATGGGTTTTCGTCTCCATTTTCACTGACTCTGGGAAAAATCTGCACTCAATAAGATAACATCAGTAACTCTGCAAAAGGACTATTTTTAAACACCAGTGCATACCCAGTATGAAATTCTATCCAGTGTAAACTGCTTCACAAGCATACTCTAAATTATTAGATCTCAGTTGGCTATGGTTTATTCCAGTAATTAATGTATTTCTCAGGCAGCATAAACATCTTAGCAAATCCCCTCTCGAAGAAAAAAAATGTAACATGAAGTGTGGGGATTTAGTATTGGCCAGACTTTGGGATTATTTCAGCCCTGTCTGCTTTAACAAGTTTGTAGCATTTGCTAGGTTGCTCGTCTTGGGTGATTAAACCCTTTCAAAACAGAGCAGGCACAAATGCTGCCCCAGCTGTCTCGGCTCTCCATGCTTCAGCCGCACAGATACCGTCTCTGAGATTGAAAGCACAGTTTGGTTTCCATGTTTAGACTTGGCCCCAGTGACAGTGTCCCGTGATGGCAAATGCTGCAGTGCCTCTAACATAGTAATCTGCCCTCTGGGAACTAAGAAGAAATATATTATTCACGTTTCAACAGACCCCCAAATAGCTTTGAACGCTGGTATGTGCAAAATTTCTATTGTTAACATTAAAAAAAGGCAGCTTCTCGCTCCTCAGTGTGGCAGTATGGAGCCTCCATGCACTTTAAATTAGCTATTTCTACTGTGTGTGGGGGGAGAAAACCAGCACTGAAAAAAACAAATTTGAGAAACGGAGTTCCAAAGATGAAGCATGAAAAGCAGTAACAAGTGAAATGATCTCTCAATCTTCTCCCACCTCGCTTGGGAAGGATTAAAGAGCATGAACCCCGCAGGAACCAATCCAAGGTTTCAATGAAAGAATTCCTCCTCCTGCTGCAGACGACAATAAAAGCCACATAATGGTATAGAGATTTCCATACTCGAGGTATAACGAATAGATTGGGTGAAAGCCTTCAGGTTTTAATACAGCTGGCACACAGATAATAGCACAGAACTATACATTAGCATACTGTGAATATATGCACTGTAGGTGGTAGTTCAAAACGTTAATTAAGGGGATATAGAACCTCTCACATTCAGATCACTGACAAATTTGAAGCATGTACACCACCAGGCAAATATTGCTTTTATTTTAGTCTATGGACCAACACTTGGTGGCCAGTTACAGACCAGTAACTGAAAGAACAGACTTGAAATGGGTTTTTCCTTCCTCACTCAAGAAAGTCCATTCAGCAAAAGCTGAAACACTGTGGGAACAGCACTGCATAATTTCTGTATTGTGGCTCACCTTATATCTTTATGCAGACAGTTAGTTTCCAGGGCTGTGGGAACAATCATCTCAAAAAAGAAAAAAAAGGGGGCAGAGGGCCAGAGAACAGCCATTATAAATGCTAGATTCTTGCTAACAGTGAAAAAAGTTTCAAAAACTTCCAATGAGTAAGGATTTTAGTGTGTGGTTGCCTTCTCCCTCTTTGGAAAAGGAGAGGGGAGGATTTAATTTCTTTTTATTGAGGGCTTCACAAGTCTTTTTACCATTTGCTGGCAACAGTTTACACTAGCTAGACATAGTGAAACTGTAATACTTCTAAACTCTGTTTACCAGGGAATTTTGTATCAGTAAAGGTATTAACACAAAAATTTTCATTGTCACATGTTACTCTCTTCACAATTACAGATCATAACTAACAAAAACATTATTTTTTTAAACACATTACAAAGCTTTCTGCTTATTCAGAAGAGTTGAATTTCTCAAGCAAACCAGCATCTTGAAAAAAACTCATAGGCACTGCATTGCTCATGGGCTTCTAAGCTAGCAAGCAATTAAAGCCTGTCTTATCTAAAAAGAATCATAAGCTCTGGCCGTAAGCTGCTTCTAATACATTTACACAATCCTACAGACATTGGAGCAAGTCTTGCATATTGGTAAAAGGCAGCATAAACTTGTAAGAATGAGGATAATAAAGATGAACTGTTTTCAAGCAGAGGACAATAAGGCCAATTAAAATCCAAGCCTAGAAACAAGTGACCTACAGAACTTCAAACTAGATATATGAAAGGGGAGAACAGTATGTTAACTGCCCATTCCACAACCGCAGTGATTATGAGCTTTGATTCTTGATGCCTTTTTTTTTTTTCTTTTTCAAATCTATATTCCAGTACAGGTACATACCGCCTTTTAAATCAGCTGACGCCCCCACGTACTGGAAGTTGTCCATATTAATTACATCAATAATAGGAGACACAACTCTGGTCTTGTCCTAAAATAAATATTAGAAAGTAATATTGAAATAATGAAATCAATATATCAAGGTTCAGGCAGGACGAGATGTTGAACAGTTCAGCAGGGTTTCAGCAGCACATCTCCCCCAGCTCTCCCCCTGCTCCACCTCACGGCTCTGAAGGGCCAGCGCTGCGAACAGCTCTGCTCAGCACCGCTCCAGAAAGCGGAAACCACACTACAGAGCTGGGAATCCTCTTGCTATTTCTAGGCTACTTCTACTCCAGTGAGCCCTCTCTTCCGCCTTGCTCTTGCAGAAGGCAGCAGACCTGGAGTTCTACAGGCAGTGGAGCAAACAGCACCTCCATTCTTACTTTTAAAACCAGCTCAAAGAAAAGCAGCATCCAGGCAATTCACGTTTTCCACAGCAAGTCTCTAGCCACGCAGTGTACTACAGCGATTATTTCAACCTTTGAGGAACACTTGGGCCTTTGTGCAATCAGAAAAGCCTTGGGTTAATTCCAACCCACTTCACACTAGAAGAATTACACTTCACAGTCAGGTACTTAGATAGGAATGAGAACCTAAAAACCCCTCAAACTAGTGAACGCTACTGATGTCCAGTAGTCAGGATTCCAGTGGTACAGCTACTACATTCCTCTGCCCAACTATGGCCTTGGATACTACTCTGAGAAATGTTCATTGCCCTAGCTGATGTTTTTGCCAAAAGAGTTTCAGCAAAACAAAAAACCTTTCCAAGAACTCCAAACGCATCATCCAGCAGGATCACAAGACATCGGTACTATAAAAAAAGACTCATCTAATATTAGAAATGCAGTATCATGGTTAAGCCAGTTTGTCTCCACGACACTGGGGGTGGAAGGGGGAGTTAGATTTACACACTGAAGCATAAGTTCTACGCTGGTTTGATGAAACACTTTGCTTGAGTTCAAAATAAACGTTTGAGCTCCACAATTTAACATCATTCGGAGAGCACAGACAACTTCAGAACAGTGTATCACCACAACTGCGAATATAAAAACGTGTTTTGAACAAACAGGAGATATTTTGGGAACTCTTATAGAGAAAAGGTTCTCATGGCTAAAACACCATACCAACCTAAACATCTACATTTTAAGAACTTTTTTCCTAAGTCTGTCTTCAAACAACAGTACAGACATTCGAAACAGCGGTTCACCAACAGCCCCCCCTTGTTAATCAGTATTTTACAGAACAGAACGGAACGAAACTAGTATAAGAATAGCTTGAGATCATAACAAGAGACTTCAAAGCAACTCTTTTGGCCAAACGCTTTGCTTGGTCCAATAAGGACATTAAATACCCGTTTTCATTTATTGACTATTAACAATTCAATCCGTGCTGATTTTAATATGCCCTAATTACATAGCTGGCATTTACTAGGTCATTCTGCCCAAGAGAGCAACAGGCCACTAACTTCTCCAGCAGCCAAAAGGAGAATCCGAGCGAAGCTATGAGAATCCAAGCTGCAGACTAAGCTAAGAGCTGAAGACTCATTACTGGTTTCTACGTTTCTTTTAAGAGTCACTGCAGCTATACCACCCAGGCCAAATATCTGCTTTCATGAGGGATGTAATACAACATCTAATCAGGTCTGCTCCTAGGTATTAATTAGCTTGGTCTAAAGCAAACCAGAAATACAGACAAAAAAGACCAACCCGCCCTATTCCCCCCCATCGATCACAACTTCAGCTCCTGTTTTGGTTAGCTGTAGCCCCAAGTCCACGTTTGCAATGGCAAGCACTTGGCTTTGCTAACAACTGTGCTGTATTTGGGAGGCGATTGTGATTTACTGCACCTTAACTGCAAAACCCTAACTGTGTTGGTGTGTCCTCCCACACCACTAACGCACTTCAGGCGCACCCATGACCTTATGTTAGGCATTCTATACACAGTGATAGAATTAGAAAACTCCTTTACTCAGAGACTGACGAGACAGAAAATCTCCAGCCTATCCAGTTATTCACACTACACCCATCAGCATGAAATACAAAAATGAGACCACCCTTCCTTTCTTTCTCCTACTTTTCTTTGCTGAAGCTGAGACAGCTTATACAACTCTCTCCAAAAACATTATCTGACAAAAATTTGCATTTTGTCAAATGGTTCTACTTGGCACAGTTGAACCTGGTGGTAAAAGTTGCCCAGGCTAGCAGGTATCACGTTAGGCAGAGCTTCAGTTCAGCTTCAGACTTACCTCCAATATGCTGAGGAGGCAGGTAGCACACCACCTCTATGCATTTCGAATTTCCTCAGGCTTTTACCACTGCTCTGAGTAGTTCTATCAATATCAGTGTGACATCACACTAACACCACTTGCTACACCTAACATATTATTTAAACAACTCACAGCTTTTTCTCCAACAGACAAATACCCAGGTTGCGAGCGTTCAGTTCCGATGCACAACGCCCACTTTGTTGGCTTGGAAACGTGCTGTTCCTTCCACAATTTGAAATTACAGATTTGCTCAGCAGCAAAGCAGACAAAAGACTTGCACGTTCTTAAGGCGATGCTTTGCCGGGCACTACAAACTTGTTAATGCAGAGACTGCTAAAAAGAGGTTGTGGGCCTCCAAAGTACAGGGAGTTCATTCACTTAAAATACTCAAAAGCAGCTGCTTCCTTTAAATTATCCTAAAGCAAGATACCTATTTATCCGTAGTGTGATGGAGAGAGTCCAGTGGAGGGCTACAAGGATGATGAGGGGACTGTAGCATCTCTCCTACGAGGAAAGGCTGAGGGAGCTGGGCTTGTTTAGCCTGGAGAAGGCTGAGAGGGGACCTTATAAATGCTTAGAAATAACTTCAGAGTGGGTGTCAAAAGGACGGGGCCAGACTCTTTCCAGTGGTGCCCAGCGACAGGA
>Ga0181612_112695_pt1 | contig 16036 bp, 12 predicted proteins | sample HoacroProtozoa21_FD_119630 | JGI IMG/M metagenome (GOLD analysis project Ga0181612, IMG submission 119630) | Hoatzin crop microbial communities from Cojedes, Venezuel. Combined Assembly of Gp0051906, Gp0051904, Gp0051908
GATCCCCAGCGGTCCCTTCCAACCCCTTCCATTCCAATTCTGTAATTTGGGTAAGTGACTTAAAGCCAGAGAGCAGCATGGGGAGAAGCTGCCTGAGTATCCCCCCAGGGCTCTCTCCTGCATCCCTGGGAGCCGGGATTACCCTCAAGCAACATGCCTGGGCTCTACAGGAGACGCAAACCATGCTTTTATCTCTCCCTTTCTTTTTTCCTGCTCGAGTACTCCAAAATGGCTGGAAGAGGACAGCCTTTCAGGCTTAAGAAAGCTCTCGGGTAAGAAGCCACCAAGCTGCTCACAAACAGGATGTAAAAAGTGCTGCCCAGAGCGAAGGGAAAGACGAAAACCCCGTGACTATTGCTCATCTCTTTCATGACTCACAGGCTCGGGGTACTGAAAAGCTGCTTTTCGGATGCTTTGAGCAAAACCATCGCACACCAAAGTTGAAAACAAAACCCTGAAAGGTATTCACCATCCACGACTGCCTCTCTGCTGGTCTCCTCCTCAACATACACTAACAAGGGAGGACTCTCCGTCACACTTCTTTGCTTGGGCTCCGCGTTTGATGCTGTGTATTGTGAGACTGTACATCCATTTCCTGACCTGCAATTTCTAGTGGTTTCAGACTGTAATCCTGATCTCCTCAAAGCCTCTGGTGACAAGAAGTGAGAATTCAGAGAACTACAGACTCTCCAGAAAATCTCAATCATCATTTCAACCTTGAAACTTAGTTAAATTCAAGTTCAGGTTAAAAAAATTACATATTCGGGGGTAGAAAACCAATAAAAAAAACTTAAGTGCACTGCAGCGATCTTTTAATCGACTCGCCAGCAACAAAAATCCAAACACTGAATAAATTCATTTGGAAGACAAAATACAAGAAGCCTCTTGACAGCTTTGAGTCATTGGCCCATCATGGGGCACGCCGAAATGGCAGTGTACATCTCCTGGGTCTTTACATCTCAACAGCAAGAGAAAAAGTATTTCGTGCTCTCACTTTCTTGCCATAATCCAGCCCAGATTCAGGTTATAATTTGCTCTATCATTCACTCCCCCATACTGTTCCAAATAAATTTCTTTTTTTTTTTTTGGACAAGGATGTTCTTTTCAAATGAAAAATGATGGCCTTCCAGCAGCAGAGACTTCACTCCATTTCAGAGCTTGCTGCTTTTCAGGTAACAAAGCAGATTCTGATCTCTTTTCCACTGACCTAATTTCAAAAAAATCACACTTTTGAGATCGCTGATGTTTTCTGAATTTACAATGATGTAACTGAAATCCTGCTCTGTGCTCCAGAGCCCTTTTGGAGGCTGCAGGGTAGTAACTGCTATAAAAACACAAGCTGTGTTTTCGAATCGGCACTGTTCACCTAAAGAACAATTTGTAGTTAACCAGGCTACGCTTGTCACCGAACGTCGCCAAAAATTTAACTCCGAGGATTACAGGGAAGCATTTTGCAAATGCAGCCCCCCAAAAACAGGGAGTGTGAGAAGCTGGTAAATGCGTCAGTCACTCGGGGAGAGCGAGCTGCAGTTCGTTTACAAATCGTTAGCCGCATCAGTAATAAAGTGATCCGTTCATGAAATAGCTGAACAAATGGCACTTCATCAGACTAGTTCTGAAACCGGTTTAGCTGAGTCGACAATGTGCTCCTTGGGTTTTATTTCGCAACAGTTTTCACTGCGCGTCCCTTACGGGGACGGAGAATGACTGTACGTGCTGACGGTAACAGGCTTTTTCAGTTCTCAGGTTCCCTTCTTGCTTCAAGATCCTGACATTTAGCTGCTTCTGCCTTTAGCCTACCTTTAGATCTACTAATAAAAACGCATTATGCAAATATAATACAAATATTGACATAAAATAAACTCCCTCAGGCTACTGCCGTGGGGAAACTGGGTTGAAACGGTGGGTGCCTCGTGGCGTGGGTGTTGGAGGGCTCTCGCTGTGCGATTCTTCGCAGTAACACTCGGAGACCCCCCGGCAGCAGCACGCGAGGGTGAAAAAAAAACCAAGCAGCGACACATTTTTCAGAGATGATCCGAAGCTCCAAGGCTTTCTCGCAACCCTCTCGCTCCCCTTAAAAAATTTAGGTCCTGCCCACTGAAACCCTCACCAGCGCTTGCAGGATTCTGGTGTCGTATGATCCGTATGCAACACCAGTAACATCCATCAAATTCAGTTTAGAAAAAACATTATGTCAGGAGCAGTATATGGCATGTTTTGTTCGGTTTTGATTTTCACAAGATGCTACCTCAAATACAAAGCTACTCAAGAATAACAGCGGCACAATGTACGCCGCTTCGGCTTCAGGGGTTCACTAAGCCGGAGCAATGAAAAAGTCAATAAATCTTCTGTTTTAAAAAGATACACTGATAATGGAAAGGAAATAATATTACATATAACTAATAATTTCTTGTATTTAAAAAGGCATAGAGTAGGACATAGTCATTTACCTCATATTTCACCCACACAACTTCCAGTTTTGTTCACATACAAAAATAACATCTATTATTTTTCCTTCGTTTCCCTTGACCTCGCCAAGTTAAGGTAAATATGTACCACATACTCCTCGGAGGTCTCCAACAGACACAGCTGACAAACGGCCTGAGAACATTCACCGTATCTGATGGAATGCAATCCTCAATTAAACATAAATCACTCCAGGTATTCTTTTCCCCATTTCAAAGAAAACAACAAACACTTGAAAAACAGCACCGCTTCCCGCTTCTCCTTCCAGCGCTTCCTCTCCGGAGCCAGCAGTCCCGGGTGTCCCTCAGCAGCTCAGCCCCAGCCAGGGCTGCGGCACCCTTGGCTTCCAGCATTCGCCGCTCTGCCTACACCACGGCCAGCAGCACGTTCTTCGGGACAGACGTTAACGGGCTTGTGCCGTTCGCTCCAGCTCTGCCGCACGCTGAGCGCAAACAGCGCGTGACGGAGTCCCTAAAGGGGCCACTGCTGTTTGACCCAATAATTTTCCTTTACAGAATCACAGAATCACAGAATGGTAGGGGTTGGAAGGGCCCTCTGTGGGTCATCTAGTCCAACCCTCCTGCCGAAGCAGGGTCACCCAGAGCAGGCTGCACAGGACCTTGTCCAGGCAGGGCTGGAATATCTCCAGAGAAGGAGACTCCACAGCCTCTACGTCGGGTTGAATTAAAACTTGATGTAATTGTGAGACCAGTCACCCAAGAGGGAACAATCCTGCACTGGCAACAACTCGGGCCATGGCCTCACAACGGCGTGGCACCTTGTTCCAAGAGCTGCTCTACATGATGTGGAGATGCGCAGGTCACGGAGCCAGATCCTACGTCTTTCTTAAAAAGACCTTCAATTTGCAGCATTTTCATTCCTTTTGTAGAGGGAGAGATGATCCTGCAATATTAAGCAGCAGCTGGTTTCTCTTGCAGAGCTTTAGTAGCTGCATCAATATTTCCTCAAAGGTAACACCCTTCAGCTGTGGCAGGCTGGGATTTTTACCTTTTTTTTTTTAAAAAAAAAAAAAAGGGGAAATCCTGTTGAAAGTCAGGCAAGCGAAAGATCTAACGCTTTTGGGTTCCTTTGAAAGCATCATCTTCACTGAAAGCATGACAAAGCAGCCAGACTCCTGGCTGTACCACATACTCTGCTACGAGGTGGTCTGGCTCAGTGCCCGATACACCGCTAGGGAGGGAGCGATCCCATCCCAGCGTGGTGCCAGGGGGTCTCAGGACATCTCCAAGAGGTTCTACGGCTCCTGTTACAGTCATTACCGGTGTTACATGGAGGTCTTGATGGAGGTCCTGCTCAAGAAGTCAGCGGGGGGTGGGGGCCCGATCACCAGTGCCTACGGCTGTTTCAGACACCCACCCAGGGTGTCCTCCCCTTCCTGCTGCTGAAGGGCAGTGGAGTCTGTCACAGATGCCTTGGCTACCCCAACCCACCTCAGATGCCTCCTACCTTCTAGTGGGCAGAAGTCACCCACATTTCAGCACCAAGCACCTACAACTTGGACACTGTGAGACAACACTCATCTCTGCCACAGTTTCCCACGTGGCCTAGGATAAGTTTGTCTCACAGGGTCTCCATTCCTCCTCACTAAAGTGACAAGAAAAAAACTTCCCTTCCCCGTGCTGTTGCCACCCCACTCACAGCAGAAGCCCTCTGCGGTGATGGCAACCTCCGGCTATAGCCAGTGGCCGGCGCAGCAGGATCTCGATCTCAGGTGGGATCTCCAGAGGCCAACTCAGTATAAATAGTAAGTGCTGAACCACAGCCAGGGATCGGTGGAAGGAAGAAAGGTCCTGGCTGCATGGCTTCTCCCCGCTCCGCAGCCCAGCCGGTGGGAACAGCAGCCCACCGGCGCCCTGCTGCCGGTAAAGCATTTTATCTGGGTGAGCATCCAAGGCTGAGCACAGGGGACAATAGCTGTGCTGTACCCTAATATTGAGGGAAAATTCTCCAGGACAGAGATGTGAAAAAAAGAGAAGCTGAACAGATTTAATCTGTAAATTGACAAAAGCCCCATGAGTGCTTTGAGCCTGGCATCTGTTAAGAAAAACAAACCAAAACCTATCCAGAAGCATGCCATTCAAAAACCAAACCTCTAGCACATTAAACAGTACTACAATTTACAAATTTTCATCACATTTTCAAACCTGGGCAGGCGTGGAAGCTTAAGAGTTCGAGTTGAGGAGAAAAAAAGGATTTTAAGTCAAACAATGCCTCAGCTAAATATAAATAAATAATACCTTTCCTGCTAAACTCGCGTGTTCACTGCAACGCCAAAGCAAGATCAGGTTATCAAACTGGGCTGCCCGCTCATGCTCTCACATAACGAATTTATGTAGGATCCGTGTAAGTACTGAAAATCCCAGAAACCACCCAAGCCTAACAAAGGAGTAATCATTCACAACGCGCCTGACTTCCAGCGTGAACAGTGCAGGCACCTCCAGAGAGCCCACCAGGAAACCAGCAGGACACTACACAGCAAACAGGGGACCATCGGGTGAGTTCTTCAACCAAGCTGTTACGTAAGGGGATGAAATAATACACATCACGCCGAAGCAGATGGGGTGAAATCACGCCTGTCATCTCACAAGGTTCTCAGGTGCTGGAGGAAGCCCTGCAGCCCCATGCTGCCACCCGTGATCACAGAATCACAGAATGGTCAGGGTTGGAAGGGACCTCTGTGGGTCACCCGGTCCAACCCCCCTGCCAAAGCAGGGTCACCCAGAGCAGGCTGCACAGCACCGCGTCCAGGCGGGGCTGGAATATCTCAGAGAAGGAGACTCCACAGCCTCCCTGGGCAGCCTGGGCCAGTGCTCCCTCACTTTCTCCAAGGTGTCTGGGGGTTGCCTCAGTCCTTGGTGTAAATCAGAGCAGCCCCATTCCAGCAGCACCCAAATTGCTCGAAGGGGCCGTGCAAAAGTCCGGGGATAAGCAGAGTGCCTCAGCTACTCCTGCCAAGCCTTCACAGAAAGTCTCAACGTTATCCTTGACAGACGTGTGCTGGGAACCAATCTTTCTGCTGACCCTCGCTAAGGACCAGCAAAGGCCAGTCTCCAATGATTTAGCACAACAATAATCAGTGCTACCCGGTCACTCTTTGAGCAAAGTTTTCGTAAAGACGAGGACAGCAGGCTAGACAAAAAGAAATGGCTGCAGAAATGAGTAATTAACCCTCAGAATCGAAGCCCTCATTAGCCAAAAGTGAAAAGCAGACTTGAACACCTGCAAAGTACAGCCATAAGTTTCTCTCTGCATAACCCACATAAAAATAGATGTCTTGTCCCAAGAAGGCAACAGCTTTGCAGCATCCCTGGGGAGGCATTTTCCATTCCCCAGATCTTTAGCTTCAGTCCGCGGGATGTAAGTAGTCAGAGCAACGCCGCAGAGCCTGAGGAAGGCTATAGAGAAATCGTTCTCATAGCTGGTGGGGGTTCTTCTCTAAGAAGATGCATTTGAAAAGCCAGCAAGTCCCTGAAGGACAATGTGGAAGGACCTGCACCCACAACAGAAGCCACGGTCTAGGAGGGGACCCTGCCTCTACACAGCGGTGTCCGGGGGTGAGTTACACATCCAGCTTCTATTGCTGTCAATGCAGTTACGCTGCACATACACTGCCTCTGCATCAGGGCTCGTGGTTGCATCCTGGAGATATTCCAGACCCACCTGGACAAGGTCCTGTGCAGCCTGCTCTGGGTGACCCTGCTACGGCAGGGGGTTGGACTGGGTGACCCACAGAGGTCCCTTCCAACCACGACCATTCTGTCATTCTGTGACTTACAACAGTCTGGTTTTGAGTAAATCAAAGCTTCTGCCTTGATTGATCAGTATTTGACCACTAAAAAGCCGAAAAACCGAGCAGAGGTGGAGCACATCCCAAAACAAGCAGGGATTAGCGCTTTACAGAGAACAGGTTCAAAATGGAATCACGCTGCCTGAAGCGATTTGGCCATCACCCCACACACTGCGTTGCAGAGGCCATTACGTCTCCGATTCAAATTATCAGGCAGCCTTTTCAGCCATCAATTACTACGAAATCACTCCACAATTTTGCCTTCCTTCAGGACGTCCACGAGAGCACCAATCAGCCCAGAAGCCTGTTCACAGAATCACAGAATCACAGGAGGATGGGGCCAAGCTCTTTTCAGCAGTGCCCAGCGACAGGACAAGGGGCAACGGGCACAAACTGAAGCAGAGGAAGCTCCAGCTGAACAGGAGGAAGAACTTCTTCCCTCTGAGGGTGACGGAGCCCTGGCCCAGGCTGCCCAGGGAGGCTGTGGAGTCTCCTTCTCTGGAGATATTCCAGACCCACCTGGACAAGGTCCTCTGCAGCCTGCTCTGGGTGACCCTGCTTGGGCAGGAGGGTTGGACTGGGTGACCCCAGAGGTCCCTTCCAACCCCCACCATTCTGTGATTCTGTGATTCTGTAACGTTCAGCCAGGCGAGCGGGTGCTTGTGACGCAGCACGTATCTCCCCCACCCTTCGCTTCAACCCATCCCACCGGTTGTGTCTTTAGACGGCGCGAGCGTTCACGGCCTGGATGGGCTCATGGTCCCCTACCCCAGGATCCCCCAGCAGCAGCTGCTGCCCCTGGATCAGAATGGCTACAGCACAGATTTGTACAGACAAGGGCTGACGCCGCCCCAGCTGCCGGGAGACCACCTGCACCCCTACGGTAGGAGAGCGGTGGGGAGATGGTCCTGTCTCTGCGTCAAAGCCGCACGCAGCGGTCCAAGTCACGACAAGCCAACTCTGCTGCGGCTGCTGACGAAGTGCTCTACAGGACTTGGTTTTTGTGCTGAGCCTTTCTCAGCAGCTTGGTGAGGCCAGAGCCTCTGAGCTCTGCTAGGGGCCAGGGAGCGAGGCTGGGGTCTTCCCTCCATCCACCGTGAAACATTGGGGTGAGGGAGGAAAGAGTTATGCCTAAAGCTGGTCTTGTGTGTGGGGCTCACCTCATACCAGCCCTGCTGACCACAGCTCCAGGTAAAACACGGCCCTGCTGTCACCCTTCTTCTGTCCTGCAGCTCCCCATGAGACATGCTCACACCATGTTCATGCCACGTTCACACTCGTCTCCTTTTCCTTCCTCTTCCAGACTCAGAAGGAGTTTTTCACGACATGGACAGTGACAGCATCAGCCACCTGGGAGACTGCCTGCTGTCCACAGCTGAAGCCAACCTCCTCCAAGCCCGCGTGGGCAACCCCATTGACCGACTCTACTCCATGCAGAGCTCCTACTTCACGTCCTGACCATAGAAAAGCTCCCAGCTCTTCACGAGTATCGCGGATGGATGCTGCTTCAAATTCGGAACGAGGGTGAGGGAGAAGAAACAAATCTGAGACCTTCAGAGACATTCCTTGAGCACTGCACAACGGAGGAGGCAACTAGGTCCGCCACACATATAAGCACTACTTCATGGAGAACTTCCACGGCCTGAAGGACTTCGGATCACCTCTCTCCTTTTTTCTAGCCACGAGTAGATCGATGGTACGATGTTGTTTAGCTGTAACTTTAGCAGTTTGTCCAGTGTTTAAGCTTTTGAGCATTATGTCCTGCAAACAAAGACTGGCCAAGCTGACCAGAGCTGCCCCTAGAAGCAGGAGGTGACACGAACTCGGTTTATTTAAGTCTTGGTTGCAGCTGAGCTGCTCGCTGTGCGGTTTCGCCTCATTTCCCAATCCAGATGCAGACTTCACGGGACAAGGTTAATTTTCAACAGCGAAATCCAAGGTCCTGAGGCATCTCTAAGGGACGCCACTGCTGCTCCAGAGACTTCTACGTGGCTGTCGATCAGTCGGCCCAGGACAGTTTTTTAATGTTTGACATTTCAGAAGCGCACGGTAGTTTGGCCCCTGATTGAAACGGCCACGCTCGGGTATCTGCTTCGAGAATCAGCAGAATATTTATCCTCTGCCATGTTCAAGGATGCCAAGAGCAGTGTAACACACCCAGTGAGTTCTCTATCACCTTTATGTCCGTTTGTCTCTAAAAGAGCAGTTTTACTCACTTTCTGGACAGAACACAGACTTATTCTCACAAAACGACAGCTGCCAGCCACGCTAATTTCTGTTTGTTTGGTTTTTTAAAACAGCAAAGCGAAACAATTTTACTCTAAAAATATTCCTGCTAGAAAGCTCTTCCTCTGTAGGTCTGTCCTACAACCTACGTTTGGTTTTTCGCTTCGAGGGCAACCCAGGGGCTACATCAGGACTCGGCCAAGAGAAAAGCACGTCTCCGCTGTGGGTAGGAAGGAATAATCCGTTTTCTCTACCCACCATCACGCCACGAGGCCGGCGAGTTACGAGCAGCACGTGGGCACCAACACGTGTACCCACAAAAAGGGCAAGAGCGAGAGAACAGAGACTGGAAGTCTGAGTTATTACCAAAGGGAAATTCTTCACTCTCCTGCCTAGGACCCAAGTCTGGGATTTGGTTCTTTATCTACGTGAAGGACAGCCGGTATTCCTGGAAAGGTCAGGTTTTCCCAGGAGCCTGCTTACAGCATGCCAGCCGAAGGAGCACGGTCCTCCAGAACTAACCTTCCCTTGTCTATGTGAACTGAACAACCAGTTCCGAAAGGAAACGACTGACTTTTAAACCTCCAGAGCTGCGAGTCCAGCGGTGCGACCCGAGAACTTGGCTGACTGATGTTTCTGTATGCGATGTTTTGCTTCTAAACCTCCCCAGGCTTGTCGGTCTGATTTTAAAGGTGTGGAGCCTTTCAAATGAAAAGGTGAATTTTTGTTGTCTGCGGTTACGGAGGAAGATTCCCGGTAACCACATAATCCTGGATTCGGGGATGAAAGGAGATGCAGTCCTGGTGCGTTTTGCTTTCCACCCGGACTTTCTCACCTTCCCGACCACTTATAGAGAATGGACATAAAGAAATGATGTGTAACAGAACCACAGCCCTTACACAGATCGCTCCACCGTTGCTTCACCCTTAATAAAGCTGTGTGAACGTGCCACGTGCTGATGTGCAGTCGCTTCCCGCTGGGTTTCCAGGGCCGCGTTCCGTAGCTGGACTTGCCTTTGCTCTCAGTGTCAGACAACGTCCCTCCCCAGAAGGCAGCTGTGTACACAGTTTGCAGACATTTCTTTTGATGAGGGAAAGGGGGAGCCTTTTGCAGAAACAGCTAATTATGACGTGTGTTTGCCCAGATAGACAAGTTCTAGACCAAGCTGCTGCGGTGGGGTGACTTCCACCTTTGTGGTGGGGTCATCCACCCCTCAGAACCCGAACGGAAAAACTCCTCGAGCCGTGCGTTACCTCTAGAGGCTCTGGCACTAGAGACAGGCTCAGTTTAGATGAAGCTTTAAGAGAATGTTACAGTGAACTATGTGCAGATTGATGTTTCTCCCAACTACCAGAGCCAGCTTCACCCACTGACACCCCACCCTTCCTTCCTTGTGATCCAGTGCTGTGATGTGCCAATGGCTTTTTATTTTTATTTTTTTTTGCATGTACATTTGAAAATAAAAAAAAAACCCAAACCAAGTGGAAATCTGAAGCTTGCCTCAGCACAGTCAGACGAACCGCACGCACGAGCAGTCAGCCGGCTCCCCGCGGTCCCGCGAAGGGTGGCCTGGGCTCCTCAGGACAGCCCAACCGTTCCCCTTCCCAGGTACGAGGTATCCTGGAGCAAAGGAGCAACGAGCGCTGGTGGCTGCTCATAACGGGGTCAGCAAACTCAATAGCAGGAGTGACAGTCACGAGAGGAACTAGAATCCCAAGGTGAATAAATAAACACGGTGAAGAGCCATGCTAGACTTGGAGCTACTCCTGCAAAGGAGTCTGATGGTAACAAGAGAGTTCAAGTAGAAGAGCAGCTGATGAGATTCATACTCTATGGTTCAGCAAAGAAACAGAATCACAGCATCACAGAATGGTAGGGGTTGGAAGGGACCTCTGTGGGTCACCTAGTCCAACCCTCCAGGCGCTCTCCAATTTAGAGTCCAGATTCTGCCCGAAACGAAAAGGGAGAAATCCAAAAGGCAGATGTCAGAACCACACTGTCAGACCCCGAAAGCTAACGGGCTTGCCAAGCAAGTCCTGCTGCTGCTCTTAGCGAGGGACAGAGCTGCTCCTAGCATCAACAGCCAGGTATCAGAGTCCAGCGACTGCGGGCGAGTCCACTCCCAGCCGTATCTCGCAGCTGGAAGTCTTCTTGCAGGGACAAGAGACTCTGGGAGACCGCGACAGGAGTGCCGCCGAGCGCTAAGTGGGACGAGGCAGAAGCAGCTTTGTGTAAGGATGCAGGAGGGGTCTGAGCCTTTGGCAACCCAGGGCTGTCAACGTGCATCCCAAAGCACCTATGGACATCAGGGAATTGTGTCTCACGGCTATCGTAGGACTTGGGGAATGTGTACTTGAGAGAAAATAATCGCAGCAAGAGGCTAAGCTCGCTCCGCAGCAGCGTGAAGAACAGAATCACATGCACCTCGAGCAACACCCACACTTTTTGGCTTTCCCTTTTTTGCTCTGCATGGTCAAGAGGCAGCACAATGGCTCCCACCGAGCAGGGAGGTGCGGGTCCTGGGCTGAGGCACGCCAACGTTATCTGCTGAGCAGGAGGGCCGGGGAAACGCCCGCTGCTCTCCGAAATGCCCAGATCTGCTTCTCTCCTCTTTGCAGACAGAGGAGAACGAAGGTGAACGAAAGCGAGTCGAGGTGACAGACTGACCACGGGATGAAAACCGCTCCCCTCTGCCCGCCACGATTGCCCTAGCGCTCGCGAGTGACTCAAAAACTCGTCTGGACGACAGCCAAGGAAAGCAAATGTGTGTGTGAATGGAATGTGGCTCCGCACAGCTCTCTGCCCTCGACAGTTGCCCAGTTCAGACCCGGGCCTGCCAGCAGCACTAAATCTCTCCCTGTGACTGCAAACACCAAAGGAACACGCTGATTTATGGTTCCTTTAAGTAAGAGAAGCAGAGTGTAAAACGAGAATATTTTCTGGATGAAAAATTAAAGAGCTCTTTTTGTTAGTTCCTCATTCTAGGATCATGTGTAATTTACCTTATTGGTTTTAAAGTTCCACTTGAAAGGAAAAGTGACATCAACAGGAGCTAAAGCAACAGGCTGAAAAAAGTCCTGACACACTTAACTTCACTTTCTGAGAGATCTAAACCACGAAGAAATGGAGGAAAAACAAAGCAGAGAATTAACCAACCTAATGATCCTTGGCTTTCTCCTAGTCAAGGAGCTCAGAACTCCCTGCATGCATTAATTGATTACCCCTCATTACTCCCCAGCCCAGTAGGTGTTATTTATTTCAGAGATGAGTAAACAGAGACACCGAATGTGTTAGGACGAGCTTCCAAGGCCACACAGAAAGACAGTGGGTAAGTTAAAATAAAAAAACCCTGACATCCAGTTTGCTTAACTACCAGGCAAAATGCACATCTGACTGAAAACAAGAGTTGAGAACCATGACAAGTGGGGAAAACATAGAACCAGGAGGTGGAAACCAAGCAGAGAATGGCAAAGCCCACGCCAGAAGACAAGAAACAGGACTACAGTGACACAAAAAGGGTGTGAATGAAGGGTCCTTCACAATAATTAACCCCCCAGCGAGAACGCTTACACAGGTCTGACACTGCTCGCTCAACAGTTCCCAACCATCCGAGAACTTGCTCCTTTGGGTTCTTCTCCTCGGTCCTGCAGGGTTTTAGTGTTTATTTCTGGTCTGGTGTCGGTTTGGGACGATGCGGGAGGACCAATCTATCCGAGCCCTGCTCTAATTTGTTTTTTTTTTAACCCTGAGTCTCCCACTCTGGGAAATACAGGCTTCTGCACTTACTGATTTCAGCCACTTGGCATGAATTCAGCTGAACCTCTTCGCAGCCTTTGGAGATAAAGCTGAACCTACCAGTTTAATTGACTGCCTGAGGACTTTTTCCCCGTTGTTCAGCTTTATGCCCGCAACCGTCCTACTTCTAACGGCTTCTGGCACTTGCTTCCACGAGCCTGTCCTAACCAAGCTAAGAGGTATGAGTAACATAACCCCGTGGCACAAAAAATTCAGAGGCGGCTTCCCAATTCTTGTTTCGTTCTCAGGCTTTCAGAGGTCTCCTTTGCCAGCTCACACCTCGTGGAAGATACTAGAGCAAGCGATGCTCCTTTTACCTCTTATGGCTAAACATGTTTCTAGTGACAGGACCAAAAACCCAGCAGCTGGGTTTGGAGCTAACAGCTCTTCCCGGCGCTCGCTCACTCGCCCTGTGGACACGGCTTTGCCTTATTTCCAGCTGCTGTCACGCGCCCAAGCAAGCCAGACCCACGGCAGCCCTTCCCTTCTGCTCGTCGACGCCCGAAATAGCTGTAACTTCCATTCTGCTTTTATTCCAGCACGAGCAGGCAGCCCATGCGGTTCGAAAGGAGAAAGAGCTGCGAAACTCCTGCTCCGTGCTTCTCACTTAACGAGGTTTTAGGCCCCTCTGCCTAAGTGAGAATTAAACAGATTAATCATGCAGTACCGCACATACAGCTACAGATTCCTTCGAGGCTAAGAGGAAAGCAGGAGAGTACTCCCGGGCTTCTTCCAGCACATCCAGTCAGAAGAAAGAAAATTGTTAGTATTCCTTTCACATTTCACAAAGGAATTTGCCAAATTTGCCAGGGCTACAAGTTGATTTAACCTAGAAACTGAGGGAGCTGGTAAGCTGAGGAAGGCAACAGTTTCAGGTAGCGACCACCACCACAATGCTTCCCTCCATGGGAAGGTTCCGTCACTCTCTGCTACGCGAAGTTCTTTTACATTTCCATTACACGTGTAGGGAAAGATGTACAAGGACATTCTTTACTCAGAATAAAACTTGCAGCTGCCTAATACCGTCTCAGAAATCATTTCTCTTCTCCATTGCGCACGGAAACAGGACGGAGCAGCATCTTCCTCTCCCCCCTCTCCCTAGTAACAAATTAACCGAACCCTGTGAGAGTTTGGCTCGTCGATGACAACAGCAAGTGCCTGGCAGCTCAGCGGTTAATGGGTAAGAGCAAGTAATAATAGAGCAGCTCAGGCTCCTGAGGAGGAGGAGGCATAACCGGGCTTAAGAGGGGGCCCAGGGCACCTTAAACATAATGAAAAATGGCTTTTCTGCTGACAGGCTGACATTTCAATACAATGTCAACAACATGTAAAGCACCTTCGCTCCCGTATAACGGCATCCTTAATAAAGCTATTCACACCACAGGCATTTATGACTACCGGGGTGCTGCCTGGTATAAATAAAACTCAGAAAACTCACTGAAAATAGATTTCTCCTCCTTTTCTGGGAGCACTTGCCCCCTCTCTAAATTCATCACGAAGCAAAGCTACCGTCACTTTTTTTCTCCCAACTTTTCTGCCGGGAGATAAACCGGCTCTTTACGTTTCAAACATGGCATTTGATAAAAGGAAACAAAAGAGTTTTCTACCTATGTTTTTTAGTCATGACCCCAGCACCTTCCTACGTTCCCATCGCTGTTGAAACGCAGCCGCCTCTGTGAGACGGACGACAACCAACGCCGCAGGCCAGCTGTGTGGTTCGGGCTCTGCCAGAAGCTGGAACAGATCACCCGAAATCTGCTGTCCCTCTCCCCAAAGGAGTTAAAATGCCGAGCGATGTTTGCCAACCACCACGGGCTCAGCGGCGAACGCTTGGACTCACGCCTGGCTGAAACACGGAGAAGGATTAACGCGTCCCAGGAAGGGGGTACGAACCCCTGGGAACCAGGTCAAAGCCAAGTTTCCCCGGTCCACGCCTCCCCCTCTTGTGGAGGTACAAAAAAACCCTCACAAACACAGCAAAGCTGTGCTGTGGCTTCAGAGCAAGGCTCTGCACACAACAGTTCTCCGCCTGTCAGCTGCTCCCTGCGCACCCCTGGAAAATTTTGGGGTCTGGTTCCCCGTAACTCTTCCGGAAGACCAAGTTCCTACCCCGGACAGCAGCAAAGCTGCTCCTCTGAAGCTGCCTTCGTGTAACTAGGTCGTAGCAGCTCATTTCTCCCTCCTCGAACCCACTCTCGAGTACCCCAAAGGACTTTCCAAGGTTTTAACTTTTGCTGGGAGAGGTTTTCAGTCCTCACCTAACAGAGCGAGCACTGAACTGGCCTACAGCGATTTTCAGACGCAGGACCCTGGAGCAGACCCAAAGCTCTCCCTCCGCAGACGCGCTCCCAGATCTCACGAGCCCCAGCTCTCAATCCGCTCCTCATTTGACCATCTACTGGTTCTTGTATTGTTTTAATATTTTTTTTTCCACTAGTTACAGCCCAGAAACAACCTCTTCTTAGACCTGGGCTCTTTGTTCCCCCGTGGGAGAACAACAGAGGTGCCCCCCAGCCCCCCGCACTGGAAGATCCCTGTTGCGCCGCTGACAGAGCAGTCAGCACTCCGAAACCTGCAGTTTTTCTGCCACCTCTGCTGGCAGGAACACTCCCTCTGCTGTTCTAAACCAGCAGAAGGCCTGGGGCTACAGCCCCTCACGGCACCCCCAAAATCGGGAGCTGCATGGGATGTGTCCACGTGGGTCAAGCCAGGACATTATAATCAAGGAAACGTCCCCGTAGCGGGTCCAGCTCAGAGAGCAGCTTCTGTCTTCAGTGGGAAAAGCCAGAAGCGGCTTTGGGTCTTGAAAAGTGGGGTGTTTTTTTTATTGGGACGATGGAAAATATTGTGCTTAATTATCAAAGGAACTGTCAAAGAATAGATTGCAGAAAAAGAGGGAAGGGCTGGTTTCAGCGTTCGGTTCTTATTCAAGCACATCTGCAGGTTGCTGCTGATCCTCTGGCGCCGCTTCGACACAGTTCTGTGATTTATTTACTCGTCGAGTTTTTAGAGGCAACTCAGCAGACAAAACCCAGCGTGATCAGCACGCGAGTGCCGACGGATCAGGAACGCTCCGACAACCCGCTCAGCGTCCAGCTCTCTGCTGAAGGCAAGCGTAGCGTGACCAGGACCAAGAGAACCACACGGCAGGGCTGCACTTCATTTTTCAGAGGGGGAAAAAACCAACCCAACCAAGCATTGGAACGATATTCCAGAGTACCGAAAGACTTTTCATTCGCTCTTGAAGACGAATTTTAATTCCCAGGCTCCCCTGTGAAAAAAAACCAGCAGAAATTAAAGCATCAGGTAGGCTCCGTGCGTGTGCAGCACCCCAGTTAGGAGGCACAGCAGATTACCACGTCAGGGGATGCGAGTGCATCACATTTGGGTGATTTCTACGTGCACAGTAACACGTTATTTACTTTAATGTTGCTCCGTAGACGTTTACAAAATCTTTAGCAGGGCACTGCAAGCTGACCTACCCCAACAAAATCATTCTGTGTAATTACTCTACAGAACTGACAACTAGATCCGGACAAAAACCCTGACTTCAGCTCAACAAGGCCATTTTCATCCCAGAGCCGTTTGCCACAGGGTCTCAGCTTAGCCCGACACTGAGAAGGACCGGCACATTTGGAGAAATCCGCTGTCACAGAATCCCAGAGTCCCAGCATGGCAGGGGTTGGCAGGGCCTTCTGTGGGTCACCCAGCCCAACCCCCTGCCCAAGAAGGGTCACCCAC
>Ga0181612_139489_pt1 | contig 16033 bp, 6 predicted proteins | sample HoacroProtozoa21_FD_119630 | JGI IMG/M metagenome (GOLD analysis project Ga0181612, IMG submission 119630) | Hoatzin crop microbial communities from Cojedes, Venezuel. Combined Assembly of Gp0051906, Gp0051904, Gp0051908
GCACCACTGAAAAGAGCTTGGCCCCATCCTCCTGACACCCACCCTTCAGATATTTGTAGGCATTTATAAGGTCCCCTCGCAGCCTTCTCTTCTTCAGGCTGAACAAGCCCAGCTCCCTCAGCCTCTCCTCGTAGGAGAGATGCTCCAGTGCCCTCATCATCCATGTAGCCCTCCACTGGACTCTCTCCAGTAGCTCTTCATCTTTCTTGAACTGGGGAGCCCAGAACTGGACACAGTACTGCAGATGAGGCCTCACTAGGGTAGTGTAGAGGGGAAGGAGAACCCTGAAGGCAATGGTAGTGGTGGAGGTTCAGAAGCAAGTTCAGGGGTGAGACCTCCTCCACTGCAGGCGGAGCCTGGCACAAGGTCCACCAGCGCCAGTGGTTTCTCCCCATTCCTATCTTCCCACAAGTGCCAGCTGGGATTATCAAGCAACACCTGTGACAGCAAAGCCTCACTGCTAACTATGCAACATGTGTGTCCAACTTGGAAAATGCATCCTAGCCCGTATCAGAATGTGGTTTTTCTCCAAAACAATGAAAGCTGGAAAACTAATTAAAATACTTTTTTTCCTTCTAAGGTGAGATGCTTGCAAACTGACTTGATTTTAGGTAATGTATATGTTGGGTGTCTGCGATCAAGTCCCAGATTTGGCATGCTGGGCAGCATCCTAGACCTCATTTCCACCAGCTCTCTCAAAACAATCAATACACTGATTTATACACCTGAACCTGGACTCAGGCTTCCCAGGCAGGCACAAAAGCATGAAAATCTTGACCCTAGCTATTTACCCAAAATCCCAAATGGAAAATTTGTCTTGTAGCTTGGGAGACATATTCTTGACGTGGTCCAATGTTTAGGATCATCTTTCCTCCTGATGAAGTCAATTGCTGTACAGGAAGAAGATGTAACAAGGATCCTGCCCTTCAGTGTGTTGTAAATCTGTCGTTTCAGCAAACTAACAAGGAGTGGGAGGGGAAAAATATTATCACAGCTTGACATTCTACGTCACCGACAGAAATAAAATTGAATTCAACTTGTGTGGATTCAATAAGGTTGCCATTTACAAAATAAAACTAACCACTCTTATGACTGGGTTATTTTAGGTCACAGAGCTAGTTCCTTAATATATCAGTCAAACTACAAATGTAAGAGGTGTGTAAATAAATCTAGTGGTATCTGTACATTCAAGGCATTCATATTGTTTGGATCAACGTGGTATCTGCTTGCCTACTTCCATTGGTCTAGCTATCCTGTTCTATCAGTTAAAACCAATGGCTTGTGTACTTGAGGCACTTGGGAAAGATAAAGCAAATCCACTAATGGTGTGAAGTCAATACAGCATAAATTAAGGCATGTCAAATCCCCATGTAAACGCTCTCAGCTAAAGGGGCTTTAGATCAGATGAAGCCTTCATACCCAGATTAAGCTCTTTAACCTACACACATTGACATAATAAGTTTTCTTTATTTGCCGTATTTTTTCTGAGCATCCACAAACAGACAAGTTGTCTTAGGCTCACATGCCACGGGGAAGAAAATCTTATAATTTATATCAAAGGCTTTATTTAAGCCCCACAGTGGTACCCTCTATACATTTAGTGACAAAATTCCCATTGATTTCAGTGGAGTCATGTCTTTTGCCTCAACCTGTTCGAGTTTATTTTAGCAGAAAACAGTCTGAGGAGCTGCCAGACTTTATCTATTACCTATTGTTCGGCATGAAAAGAAGGGCAATAATCTGACCCTGTTTATCTGAATGCCAGGTTTGCCTTCTGCCAATGATACGGAAATATCATTGGAAAAAAAGGATAACATTACATACAGGTGGAGCTTCAATATCACTCTTACTCGCTCTCAACCTGCTTTGAATCCTGACTTTTGCTCCCTGTTGTGAAATTCAGTTTTTTCTTCTTTGGACTTGATCCAAAACTCATCAGAGCCTGTGTGAATTTGAATGAGTGGACTTAGCATCATGACTTTAATTAAAGCTTTTAACAGCCCAGCCCTCTGAATACTTCACTCTTCCCGAAACACTCTTATCTTCGTTTCTTCTGCTATTAATAACACCAATCTTAGCCATCCCTGCTTAGCCTGTTCAAAGATGGCTTTTTCAATTACTATCAACTGCCGTCTCTATGCTAATAATTCACTGATCTACATCTCTCCAGACCTATCTCTGTGTCCAAATTAAGGTCTTAGGCAGCCTCTTTAACATCCTCTGGAGTTTAACTATCACCTAAAACTCAGCATGCCAAAAATTTAATGTTTAACCTTTCCTTCCAAGCTTTCTCTCTCACTTGCTTTGTTTATTATGAGAAATATCACCATCTTACGTGATGCAAACCATAACCCTATTTTTAACTTTGACTCATGTCAGTCCCTAGATCTTTGGATGCCTGGTTTGCCTAAACCTCATTGGTCTAGCACCTCTGAAATATGGAATCCCTCCCAGTGACTCAAGTTCTCATCATCTTACCTCTCAGTTAATGCAAGATCATTTTCTCAGGCCCAAAAAGAGTACAGACTCACTCCACACATATCCAGTAAGAACGCTACCAAAAAGAAAATTTTTCTAGCCTGTTGCTTTGGCTGTGCCTTTTCCTTCCTGAAAGGTATACAAACTGCACTTCTTCACGCTCCAAGCCCTTCAGAGACCGCTGTCAGTGCATCTACTGTTTCTTCGTCTCTATTGAAACATTAGCACACATCTCAGTCCCCTTATAAACTCTTCATCAAGCCTTTTTTGTTGTTTTGCTTCCACATAATTGTAAAGTGCTCACCATAAATATGCACAGAGGTATTTCATTATCCTCATAAAAGTTACTTTTGTTGGAAAAAAGAAAAAAAATGCCTGTGGTCAGACTGCTTGGTCATTCATACAAGAAGTGTTTAATTGCTTCTTCTTACTCCCTTTCTGACTGTATCTACTTGCTGTCTCTAATTGCATAGCTGTATCATAAGATTTTTAGACAGTGTCTGCTTTTTACTTTTGCACTCATGCAGCCTCAAGGCAAAAAGGTCTTTAGACACTGTGATAATATTAATCCATAGGAATATTTGTTAAGATTTTGAAAAGGTCAGAAAGCACGTGACACAAAAGAACGTATTTTTGGCACTCTAAATCATTGGTCCGATGAGTGAACATGACTAAAATTTTAAAGTAAAATAAATAAATGAATGTTTATGTAGCACCCAGGTGATGAGTCCCTGATCTCACTGGGTCCTTCAGGCACAGTTGAATAACTGAATCTTCTCACTACTGAAAAGCACAAGTTTTTAATGTCAGTGCTTTATGGCAAAGGATGTGAGAATGAATGAAATGTTTGCTTTATGTAACTTCTGTAGAGAAAAGATTTATAACAATGCACCATGTAGACTACATTTATGTAAGGCTTTATTCAGTGCCTTACAGACCAGCTTTAGGCTTTAATATTTTGTGGGACAAAATCAACAGTTTTATATGTTCCAACATACAATCAGGTCCACGTTGAAGAGTGATCAAAAGTTAATTTTAGGTATATTGCTACCATCACTTTCCCCCTCCCCACATTATTGACTTCTGCTTCTGCCCCAGCCCTAAGGAGCGCTGCTCTGGTCCTGCCTGCTCTGCAGATGCGATCACTCCAGGCTCTGTACTGTACCTGACTTCCAATCTCGGTGTGCTCTGCTAGCAGTGAGGGTAGAACTGTGTATTGATCTGCTTTTTCCTCTATATTTATTACTGTGACTACATATCCATGTAATCTAATACCTTACAGTTACTAACAAAGAAGAGATTGGAGGTCACAGGGCAATAGCTGGTTTTTTTCAGCTTAAAGCTGCTGAGTGTTAGAGACAGTATTTCTGTTAGCAACAGTGATGTGTGGACTAGGTCCTTTGGGCAGGAAAGCACGGCTTCCTTTCCCACTAGAGTTTTGGAGTCAACACAGGAGAAGTCCTAGAGCAGCAGAGTCTCTTATGTGAGCTGTTCTTTTATCTAAAGGAAATAACTTGGTGAGGAGCAGTGGAATTGGCATTTCTAGTGACAGGAATTGAAACCGCCAACTCCATTCAATCCTTATCAACATCAATTTTCCTCATAGTAAACACTTGGGGTGATTTTTCTGTCAGGTGCACAGTAGAGAAATGTGCTGTGGTAAAGTTTACATACTGGCTCGTAAAAAAATTTCACCATTACATATTATGTACTTGTACCAAAATTGCTTTGACAGCCTTCTTAGCTGGTGGTAAACGGAGACAACCAGAGGATCCATTTCAAAATGTCTCCACTCTGAACTGAATTGGTAAGCACAGATACAGCCTGCAAAAATTTCTGTCCTCGTTTTATATCCTCTCCAACACCCCAGCCAGAAGTGCCCTAGTCTATGTAACGCATTCTTTATCGTCTGTGTTCCTCATCTTCCTTCTCTGACCTTTTCCAGTTTCTGCTTTATGGTCTCTCCAATACAGCATTTGGCATTCAAGATGTGGGAACACAGACCTACACTAGAGTTTGAAGATATTTTGTGGTTTGTTCTCTGTTCTCTCTCTAATAACTTTCCATATTCTACTTGCGCTTTTGATGTGGAATGACTAGATTAGTGGTTTCTTTTTATGTGTTGTGACTGATGCTGAGAGAAGCAGAGAATAAGAAATTGTACGAAGGACATTTCTGCAGGTCAGTCCAGCCTTGAGCTCACTTGGATATATGACAAGGGACTGAGAGCTCAGATACCATAATGATGGGCACAGTGTGAAATCTAGATTGAAACAGTGCAGATATAAAAGCAAGATGTAATTAAGGAAGGATTATGGGTGGAAAGGGACAGTTAAATTTTTGTACTTTTCAGTGAAGATAGAGAGTAAGTGGTAGGGGTGAGTGTCAGGCATACGGTGAACAACTGATGTCCGGAGTCCCTGAGGCAGGTCTGCCAACCCTGCCCTGCTGTATTCCTCCTGCTCTGCCACTGATGGGCGTCCCCTGGGCATCATCTGCCGGTTGTGCCAGACAGTGGGTTGGTGGTGTGGTTTTCTATGCTATACACAAAAAAGCCTGACAAGGATCTAACTCCACAAAAAACACTTCAGCAGAGTCCCAAGACAGCTTGTAAAATTAAATTTCCAGCACTAAAAGAATGAGGGTGTAAATCTACACAAAATACTTGCTGCAGACTTAATGAAAGTACAACAGATCGAGTTCACTAAAGATAACTAGATTCAGTGCTTGGGCTAAAAAGTCCATCATTCATCCAAGAAAGCATGCTGCAGACACATCTATTCATTCTCAGACTGAAAACATGCAGAAGAGAGTTTCGTGAAAGCTGTTTTGGAAAGGGTTTTGGACTGCTGTGGGCTGGGGGCAATTGGAAGGATTTTGTTACTTAGACAACTAATGGCGAATTTCATTTTGGAGAGGTCATCTGGTTTTATTTTGAACCCAGACTTCCTTGGCCTAATAGCTGCAATACATCCTATTTGCTGTTAAGCAAAGCAAACAGATTGAGATAGACTAAAAGTCAAGATGACTGCATCTTCACTGAACATTTGACTTCCAAGTATGTGTCCAAAAATCTTATTCTGTGTAGACGTGGACTTCCAGACCAGTAGATGACTCCTTTTCTGTTTTCTCCTGTGTTAAGCTGAACACCTTTGTTTTGTATTTCCTCTATAGCTGGGTAAGTGCTAGACTCCTGAAAAGTACCAGACATTATCAAAGACCTTACTGTAAACAGATGAGCTTCTGAAAATCTGCTTTTAGGGATTTTGCCTCCATTGGCCTCCACCTATGTGGGACTCCGTGAGAAGAGGTGAATACCTTTTTGGATTTGCATGGGGAGAGATTGGTCTTAAACGATCAAGTATGCAGGATGATGAAAGAGCACAGACCTTGAAAGACCATCCAGTGACGATGCTAAGCCTTTGTTCAAGAAGTAGATAGGAAAGAGAGAATTCCCTCCTCTGCCTAAGAGGTTTCAGACCAACACTGCTGCCCCCGCCACCAATTTTTAACTTAAACTGCCAGGAAAGGAAGAAACTTTTCAAAAACAAATTTGGGATTAATTTGGTCAGAGACAGAGCATGCAGTAGAGAACAGACTTGGGAAGTGAATCTATAACTGCTGCTAAGAATTTAAATACAAGCAGATTAGCTGCACAGCTTGTACAGTTAGGTGGTAGTTGAGCAGGAAGATTTAGGATTATAGCTGTGGATTTAGGGCTCAGGTATATTCAGACACAGGCAGAGCATTAAACCAAGCTCTGGAGCTGTCTAACGCAACTGACTTCTTAGCCCACTGCAAATGCAAATACAATCAGCTGAGCTTGGCCTTGTTTGCAGATGGGGAAGAATGCTCAGCTAACTTTGTGTCCACCTTTGTCAGGAGATGCAAATGCATCTTAGGCAGCTAGCACAGATGAACTGGTGCACTGTTATTGATTATTCTGTGTTATGTTTGAGCACTCTAGTGGGTACTTACCCCAGCCTCTCAGGAGGATGTCAACTGCTTTATTTGGAGTGAACCATCACCTACTAGTTTATTTTGGAAGCAATTAACCAAGAAGATGTTTGTTCAGTCATAGGACAAATTCTCTTTTGGATTCACACAAATGTTTCCTATATCTCTTCATCATTTTGCCACTCTTTTTTCTTGCCATTTCTTTAATTTCCACTAAAATTTTCTTTTAAAAAAGTTTGTCTTCTTTAGATAAGTGGCTTTAGTACAGTTCATTCAATACTGTTAAGATTTTCCTGCCTGTATACAGACAGCCTGTATTAATGCAGATAATCTGAAGCAGAGTCATTTTGTGATGACAGGGAGGTTGAAATGATCAAGAAGAGACCACAGCTGGCATTAGCAAGGGGGTCAAAGATTAGAAACTCATTAATGGATGGTTATGAAGCTTCTCTTGAATGTGACATTCCAGGCCCAAATTGTGATATTTATTATCCTTATTTGATGTTGGAGAACAATCAATAACATTTGCTTATTGGTTATCTACCGAGATTGAGAAGTTTCCATTCATAAGGGATAATGAATCACACACTGAAGAAGTCCCTCTCCCCTGCTAGCATAATTAAATATTGCATTAGTTGATCAATAATAACTAGATTTAGAGGGGGTATGGGACACTATGCCATTAGCTTGATGACAGGAGCAGTTTAGTTTTTTTAAAATTTGTCTTTGAAAAAAGATAGAAAGATAGTCAAGATTTTCCAAAACATAAATCTGCATACTTCTTTTAAAGACCTTTTTTAAGCGGGGAATTGAGTCATTTCTCAGCATCAAACGGGCTTCAACAACCACTTTTTAACAAGAACTAAATATCAATTCTTATTTTAAAATCCTTGCTTTACCTGAGCATGAATTAGAAAAAGAAAGAAAAAATGACATTGCCAGTAACAACAAAAATTAAATTGCACTTTGTGTCCCCAGGAGGGTCCCCTTTAGCGCAGAGTGGACTTGCATCTGCTATGAGCAGTGACAGCAATACCAAGGCTCATGCCTGCAGACCCAAGTGAGGGCATCTCAGTTCAGGGCCTTTTTGTGCCCACAGCGATGGAAACAGGAACTCGCTTTGCCTGGCAGTAATTGTCCACATGGACCCACTCCACCCTGTGGCCTTCTAAATTAGGAATTGCTGAGCTTTCTAACGTAGGCTGCATCATTAGTCTTTTCAATGACCAAATCAATTAGCAAATCACTGCCATTATATCAGGAAAACACTGTCCACTGCTGAAGTAGTATTAAACGCCAACTTGAAAGTTTATTCATTCAATTTCTCGTTTTAAAGTAATTTTTTTTTTAATCTCTGGTGTCTATTTTCACCCTCTTTGTGCCTGGGGCACAGCGTTTTATACCTTCCTCTCCCAGACACAGGCATACAGGCAGGGTAGAAGACAGAACCCAAATTCAATTCCTGCACACTACCTCAGGCTATCGCTGGTGAAGTGGCCTAATAAGATGACCAAAAATTTTCTTAACTGAGGCCTATACCTTACTCAATAAAGTAAACAGGAGATGAATTTCGCTAGCAGTGAACAGTAAGTTGCTGGAGGCAGAGTTATAAATCTTTTTTTTTTTAAACTTCATATTTGATTTAGAGTCTTGTAAAAGTCTTTTGCTTTTAGGAATACAAGTATGTTCCCATACTGAAAATGGTAAAGCCATTTAGTGCACTGTATTGCTCAGCTACAAATATTCATCAAAGCATCATCTTCCTCTCTTCACTTTCTCTTGCTTCTCATAGTCTACTGATAGACAAATGGTTCATCCCTCCCCTCGTCTTATCTGCCTCTTCTGTGCACTATAGTCAAAAGATAAGATTTAGTATCACAGTTGCATAATAATTTAATAAGCAGACCTTAGAGAACAAGAAAAAAAGAAGAAAGAGAAATGCTAAAATATTGCTCAGAAAGAGAAACTGATGGAGCTGTTCATTAAAAAAATCAGCCTGGGAGCTCTGAGGAGAGATACAGACTGAAGACAATAGAGCTTCTGAATACTACCTGAACAGACTCCCCAAATAGCTGATGATCCATCAAAATGGGAGTCCTTAAATTTAACCAGTTAAGGGAAGTATTTTTGCAACCCACAGAAGACTTAGCCTACATCACTTTCTTCAAAGTGGGCCCTACCATTGATAGTTTACCCAGTGGTGTGCGTTAAATCGAATCCTGGGGCCATGAATCCCTAGGATCATTTTGATGTCACACCAAAGGAAGTCAGTGTTGCAGATGGAACCCATCTCTGATGGAAAATTTTGCTTAAATATACGGAAGGAAAAGCTTTCTGCACTTCACTGTGCATGGCTATTTTGAGCTAAGGTGTTGGTCTTCAGACACATCTAAGCCAGCATGCCCGCTAGAATCCCAGAAGCAGGTCCATGTGTTGGTGACACTGACTCTGTAGCAGAGCATTTTCAACGTATTTCTGCCTCTTCAGTATTCTGAAAAATTGCAACTGTGGTCTTGATGAGGACTGCTAGTGTAATTTACAGCATGCAGGATTAACCAGACCGTTGCATCTCCAAGCCTACAAACCATATCAAAACAAGGCTTCCCAATCACTAGATACTCTCCCCATCTTCCTCTGGTTTTGTTGAAATATGCACCTCATCACTTTATTTGTTAATGCAGCCACCTTTCATCCTCACAGATATCCTCAGGACAGCATTGCAGCATGTTAAGCAGGAATCACATAAAACCAAGACATATAATAATGTTGATAGACACCATAGATCTGACATACCAACACAGTGCAAAAAGTCGCTCTCCTGGCCTGGGATCTTAGCTGGCTGCTGGAGGACAGGACAGTGCTGCCCAAACTCTGAGCCTCTGTTTCACTTCAGCCACAAACTCTCCAGGCTCAGGGGTTGGTGCCTGTTGTAGAAAGTATTTTGTGCTATTTTGTGGCTTCCTCTTGACTGAACAGCAGAAGCCCAGACATTCATTTTTAACTGCTGGAGTTTCACTTGTAATTTATACTCTATGCTGTCAAGGCATAGACTGCTTCTCCCTACCTGTGGTCCCCACTTACTGCAGAAGAAAAAAATGTTTTGAAACACAGAATAAACTTTACTTAGGACAATACTATCAGCACGATAGCCTGCAATAAGCCTAAATTGCAGACTATGAGACGGAACTCAGCTGAGGTCCAAGGCTTTTAGATGCCTGATCACAGTTCAGGTTTTATTAGAAAGTAAAAAAAAATAAAAAAAATCACACTCCAAGCTTCAAAAGCAAAGGCTGTGCCTGCTCAGAGCTCTAGGGTTTCAGAAACGACACTTGTGCAGATTACTTTCTTCTACACAAAATGATAAAACTAATGTTTATTTCATGGACAGGTAAAAAAATCCATTTAAAAATAAACAATATTTATCATTATTTAAAGGTTATATGTATAAAAATAATCTGTATAAAATGAAGTATATAGTCAGTCTTTAAAACATTAAGTATATCCTTCCAATACATAAATGGTTGGTTTAAGTAATTAAAATCTATACGTATACTATCTTTTGGGCATCAGTTTTCTCTCTCATTCAGAGCACAGATGATTTTGACACCGTAATTTATTCCTTATAATTTGCAACTGGTATTTTATTTGGAAAGTCTTAAAGACAGAATTTTTTAGTAACAAAACCAGCATAAATGAAATCAAAATACAATGTTTACAAATTTAATGTTGTACATTAAGCGTCTGCTTTGTAAATAACGCACGTTTTTTAATTTACTGGGACTACAGAATCAGGTAATAAGTTTTATGTTTTTATTACGGTTTTCTTTCAAGATTGTTATAGTTCCTTTTGCTAGTTGGCTGCTTTCAGGGCATCTTCAGTACGATTGGATGGGGAAAACAAAGGAATAAGCCTTATCACTTATTTAAGCTGGTATCTTGCACTACCACTGAAGAGATATTTTGATGATACAGTTTTCATTACTAAAATGCTCTAGCATAATAAATTAATTCAATGTTGTGCACTTATCTATTAGACACATTACTACAGAAAAATAAAAATGTTAATTATTCATTATCATCTCTCTGATTATTTGTTGTGGCTGATAATTACATTGAATGTATTTTATATCAGTAATAACCTTCTGTCTACATTTACAACATATCATATCTGGGGGGCTTGTCAAGCTTTTTCCCAAAGCCTTTTCTTTATTAAGACACAGACCTCATGAGTACATAACCTTTATGTTGAAGGCTGATTTTCCTCTTTCATATAAAGAACAAATATTATAGATTAATTAATCCAATGTGATTATAATTTAATCACCCTTCTTCTGCAGCCACAAGGGACTTTGTTATTATTCAGTGGCTCATTCATATTGTTATGGAGAATAAATGCTGTCATAAAAATATTTGTATGTCACTTAATTCATACAACTAAAAAAACCTCAATATCAGTAAACAACCCCCCCTTTTTTTTTTTTTCATCATAGAAGCTTTGTGATCTTGCAGGCTCTTACTTTCCACCTCTTAACCATTTGCATCTGTTCAATGTATTTTGCTGTAAAGCCTCCATTTCCAGAGTAATATGCTCTGTTCCCTTTCCAAACAATAATCAGCTTAATTTTTTAAGAGGCTGACCCAAAACTGAAGTGTGGATCTTGCGCACACCTGACAAAAGGGCACTTGCCCCAGCCCATTCTTAAAGCAATTACTTATGCATTCAACTCACGTCTAGCCTATTCTGCTTGATTTTATTGTCAGTGAAAATGATTACTTATTAATCCAACTTCTCTAACATTTGCTTTTCTGCCATTTCCTTAAAGTGCATCCTGGACCATATTCCTATCACCATGGAAATCCTTTTGGATTATTTCTATCTCAAATTCTGTGAGGTCTTTGAAGGCTGAATCCTCTCAACATTTATTTTAGAAGGACAGGGAAAAAAAAAGAAATTTCTTTTCATAAGACCTTTGAACAAAGTGTAATTTAAAAGTGTGAATGAAACTACTCTTTAATAAAAAATGAACATTTGAGCTACTTGGCCCTGGGACAATGTTGTTAAATTAGTTTAATTTTTTACTGAACTTTGAGAAACTTAGGTAATAATTCACAAATGCACTAGATGGAAGCAAAAGTTATGAGGGATACAACCGTGACGTCTCTTCTGTTGCATTTAGGAGGTCTTAGCAAGTGCAATGTTCAGACATTGCAATATCATTGCAATTCTATATACAAATAAGTAAAAATAACGTTTAGAAAACAAGCATTGATGATTACAGTAGGTATTACCAGTCCAAATTAATTGATCACTAAAAATGCAACCAACTCAAAATGGAGGTTAAATGCGTAAGAAACACAAACAACTATAATTTTGTGAAAGTAACTTGAAGAAAGTCTTGGATCTGTGTAAGGTATTGATAGTGGCCTTACAGACGGTTTATGATCAGAATCAAATATTTTAAAAGGAAGTAAAAGATCTTCATTAGACTATATGAATTTGCACGCTGGATGTTTCAAATCTATTTTTGCTTCATTTCAAAACTATACTTTTCTATCCTGAAGTTCCCATCTTCCATTTTCTCTTGCACTACAATGAAAATCCAGGCAACTCTGTGGATGTGAGCAATGCATATTTTTTCAAATGTAGTTCTGCTACTTCGGAAAAATCTTACGTAGCAAAGCCTAGGTATGGTTGGTTATGTTAGGGGTTGTTGGATTCTGCAGCCCAACAGGGGCGAGGCTGCCGCAGCTCCATGCTCAGGCTTTTTCCTCCCCAAACCACCTTGATCCTGGCTGCTGTCTCATAGGCAAGGCTTTATTTTCCCCTTTTTTCTAAGGCACTGAAGTTCTTTAGGCCAGTGAAAGGAACTTACAGATATGGAAACAACAGACAATAATTCCCATATGGTGAAGTTCCCTAGGTGCAAATTGATTTTTCCTTCAGTTTTCTTTTCTGTCAGTGGGATACAAGTGTGAGCTGTCAAGGATCTAGGATGTGATCTGATCGTTTAAAGCTTGGTTAAAGAACATTGAAATTAGAGCAACCGTGTCTTCGGACTTTGCAAGCTCTTCACTGCCTCAATATGGAAGTTACATGGGTGGTCCTCCTTCTGCTGCTCTATCGCAAGCATTGGGATCAGCCAAGAAGCATTTCCCTTATCGCATCTGATGTTTTAGACACAAAATTACCAGATTAGATGAGCAGTTTTTGCACAACCAGTTACACAGGTATCCTAAACACCAAACTAAAACTTCAGCTAAACTAAACAGATCTAAGATCATGGATGATATGCAAAAAATATATTTACAAAAGCTTTCTAGACATCATCATAGGTGAGAGATAAACCTAGATGGCACAGAAGCCAATTTGGAAAGATCAGAAGATAGCATCAGTGGAAAAGCAAGATTATATGTTCGAGTGTTGTATAGACAAGACTTCCTTTATATGGGCATACTGCTGAAGACAGAAGTTCACACCTACTGTGAGACCTATACAGTGCCCTTTCTTTATGGTATTTGCAACAGATTTCAAAATATAGGTTTTGAACACCAAATGCAATAGCACATTCTTGAACTAGTACTTCAGTTAATACATAGAGAATTGCAGCAAGCACCATCCTTCTCCTGTGTACTTAATGTTTGCCTGTTACATGTCTTTTTAACATGATCAGTAGTCTCCATTTGCCACCTGCAGGACCCAGAACTGCTGCAATTTCTCATGATGCTGATCAACTACTTGTGAAAACAGATTGTAAAGCACAAGCCTTATATCCTGGGCTTGCATATCAACTCCAGAACCAATCTCAAATTCCAACAGGTTTGGGAATTCAGCTGCTCAACTTAACCTATACTCTTCGTGCTATTTTATCTTTGCACACTGGCTATCTGGGCAGAAAACACAGATATTTGTGGAACACTAACACAATAACAACTTTAAATTCCACCCGTAATTGTCCTACATAGTCCTGCAAACAGAATAAGAAAAATTTCTCCACCTCAGAGACATCATGTACTAGATATTACAATCTACTTGGAGGATGAGTGGATTATCTCTTGATCTGTTCCCCTTAATATCTAATCTGTAACATGAATACAAAATTTCTACACTGAAGAATCAAAGACAAACCTGGAGACTCAAATTCCAGCACATAATTCTAGGTACGTGTGCAAGATCTTTTCTTTAAATTATTCCCTTTCGAATAGGAATGCTTGTGATGATTGAAAACCACTTTGGTTCAAGTACCAGGAGAAATGAATCTACCTCTGAAATTGAGAGCTGTGAAAATGCAAGCCAAGGAAAGAACAGCATGTGTGGGAAAATGAAAACCACATCCAACACAAAGAGAACACAACTCCAGCTTCATCCTTCATACCCCTCCCCTTCCTCCTATTCTTCAGCCATGTCCACTGACACACCTATGCTTACGGTGCAGATTGTACGCTCTTTGGGGTAGATTTCCTCACCTTCAGTGAAGCTGTATCATGCATGTTGGTGGTATGCTAAGTCAGTAATTTTACTGTGCAAGAATTAAGAGGTTGCTTACTGACAACAAGCAAAGTTTTTTGCTTTATTTCTTGCTGCAGTGGTACATGAGGACAGTTCATGGTCTTCCAGTGCTTTGTGAGGGCACCACAGTGGAGGAATCTGGATTCATATGCTTTATTTTCTTAATCGTTAGCATCATGGCCTGTTTTCTCATCTTAATGCTGTCTGCAGCCTGACAAGATCACTGTTTGGGGAGATACGTCTGCAAGGAAAGTTCTGTTGCTTTTCAAGTATAGTTTCTTTTAAACCACCAGCATGAGAAATGTTTTCTGGTGAACATGTTTACACAGCTCTTCCCTTTCCAACATAAAAGGGAAGCTATTGCAATGGTACAAAACAGAATGGTAAAAGTGAGGTCCCCATGAATACAAGTGGTGGCCATTGTAATAACAGTGTTTTGCAGTTACAGAGCCTTTCATCTAAGGATTTCAAATTCCTTGCAAAGATTGATTAATTAAGGCTCACGGTGAGAGTTCTGTGAATCATCAAACCACAAGCATTTCACACCTCACTGACTTGCAACTCAGAGAAGCTCTTGATGAACATGAGCTAAGTTTCATGAGACTTGAGGGAACCTAGATCAACTCCGGTGGGTTGGCGCTGAAGTCATTTTTAAGATGTATAAATTTAAAGGGAAGCCAGGTGAGCAATCCAGAGCACTTCGTTAAGAAGCTCAGTGAGTGATTCTTGGGAAAAACCTCCTCCTAGATACTGAAAGCGCTGCACTCTTGAAGTTGGTAAGGTGCTAGCAAAATCAGTAGTGCACTCTCGTTGAGAAGAATCCTTTAACTCTGTTTAAAAAGCTTGTTCTTATTTAATTGGTACTCATTTTACATCAATGTGGAGTTGAATGTCACTGCCCTTCCTTTTGTAGCTCTCATAGCCATTGTCCTTGACCTAAAGCAGTATCAGACTGAAGAGGGCCTTAGCAACGGGCCAGTCTGTCTCCTGCCTGTTGGATGACTTGCACAGCACCTGGGGCCTCCCAGTAGCTCTGCCATCAGCCCATTCCTTCCCACTGGCACCATTGCATCACCTCTCTGGTTATGCACCTCTCTGGAAGCTATTAATTTCATTTTCAAGAACATTTACAGGACTATAACTAGAGACATTTAAAATCCTGATTAGTATTTTCTCTGTCTTAAGCTCTGTTGTAAAATATTCCCTGGTCACGTACAGCTTATAAAAAATGTTTTATACATAAGAATGTAGGCGCCTGTTTTTTTTAGTTAAAAATAATGATTTGGTTAGTCATATTTTACAGTTGCTAATTACTCTACAAATGCCATAACCTGTCTGAATGGTAACTGCTCAATAAAAGATTTTGTTTAGTTTAAGAGATGCTAAGTAATGCAGGGTAATACTACAAGTGTCAGGCCAATATATTACAAATTTTATATGTATTACATTCATTTCTTTCTGTCTCTCTTTCTGTTGTTGTTGGCTGAGGAGATTAATTTTATTTGAAAGTAAAACCTTTCCTTGATTTTCTCCAAACTCTGAGCTTCCTTTACTGTTTGTTTGGATGTAAATTAAGCATAACTCTGGAAGTTTTGGTGCGAGAGGACCATTGGGCATCTTGACGATTTTAGTAACAATACAGTGACAACTACATGAAATCTGTGTAACTCCTTTGATTAAGACCTTTTCTGGCATATATCTTGCACAGTAACTTGCTTTGCATGCATACATGGGAATGTGTTTGGCTTCACATTACTCTACTGCAGAGTTGCAGAGAAATGTAAAATGTGCTTTTCCAGCCATCGCTTCATCTTCCTTTCATTTATAAACTTACTAAATGTGCTGAAAATGGTTGATGTTGGTAGCACAGAGCAGATCGTAGCTTGGGCGCTCTGTATCACAGAATCACAGAATCACAGAATCACAGAATAGCAGGGGTTGGAAGGGACCTCTGTGGGTCATCTAGTCCAACCCCCCTGCCGAAGCAGGGTCACCTACAGTAGGCTGCACAGGATCTTGTCCAGGCGGGTCTTGAATTTCTCCAGAGAAGGAGACTCCACAACCTCCCTGGGCAGCCTGTTCCAGTGCTCC
>Ga0181612_100179_pt1 | contig 16032 bp, 9 predicted proteins | sample HoacroProtozoa21_FD_119630 | JGI IMG/M metagenome (GOLD analysis project Ga0181612, IMG submission 119630) | Hoatzin crop microbial communities from Cojedes, Venezuel. Combined Assembly of Gp0051906, Gp0051904, Gp0051908
GGAAGGGACCTCTGTGGGTCACCTAGTCCAACCCCCCTGCCGAAGCAGGGTCACCCAGAGCAGGCTGCACAGGACCCCGCCTGCAACCACGTGGACATAAGTCTCCTATTCCACAGGCGACTCTGGACCCACACTGCTGCTGGAAGAACGTTTCCATTTTCTTCCAGAGAAGAATCCTGGGTGGACCCACCTTCAGTGAAAGTGATCTTAGGAACATGTTTTTCTGAAGGCTCTTCCTGACTCTCGGCTTCGTTTTGGTCTTCCGCAACATTCTTCTCTTCCTTGAACTGAAAATTCCTCCTCTTTGCTGCAATACCTGAAGATCTTTTGTTCATTCTGCGCTTTCTTTTTGACCTATCTACAAAGAGATATCAGAAAAAGTAAGCCATCACATTACGAAAACAGTCCTTCCTTCAAAATCCACCATCCTCATCCATGGTAGCAATTTAGAAGCCTTTAAAAGTCAGCTAGGCCGTCAAGGCCAGGGTCTCACACCGTAAAGCAACCACGGCACTTGAACTTCATAACCATCTGGAATGAATCCCCTCTGGCTTTACCTCACATTTTGAAACTTTTAGTCAACTTACGGTACTCAGACACAAGCATATGAAAAAGTATTGATTACCACCAAAGCATGTACTTTCTAGCTGTTAAGTCACCATTAGCAAAGTTTTATACGTGGAATAACCTCACCTGCGTTGCTTTTTGACGCAGGACTTTTAGCAGCTTGATTGATAATGATGTCCTCAAAAAACATTCTTCTTTCTTCCTTGGTAGGCAGCTGGATTTTGAAAACTTGTCCATAAGCATTCATAAACAATTCTTTGATCTAAAGCATGAGGAGAAAATGTATTTCAGATAGAAGGCCACACAAATTCATATTCTATTCCAAAAAGATCAGTATCTCTCTACGTTAAGCTGAATAAACATCTGGATAAGACAAACTGGGAACAGTTATCTTCTTGGCCTCAAAAGGTGAATTAAAATATCTTCTCAAAGGAACACCTCAAGAGAACACGCTGCTCTGAGAAGGGACCTTATCATACACTGAGGAAGTGGTGACAGTCACCACCTCCAAGACTGCTTATTTTGTGTTTACCTGCCTCGCTGTCCTTTCGTTTCAATCGTTATGGCGGCTACAGAGGGAAGAGGCAGGCTTCAAACAAGTGCCAGGGCCTTTTGGTAAGGTGGCTTTTTGGTCTGGGCTTTGTTTTTTCTTTTTTCAATGAATTACTTCAAATGATGTGTCTGAAGTTGCATACTTCCAAGTTTTACTCCCATTTTTCAGTCTCTACTACCATCAGGTCTGGAAGGAATTCCAGTACTTAGTTGAGAAGGCATTTATTAGCAGCATGAAAAACTTCTGCAGAAAGTTAAGCTAACATATCTTTCACTTTTCAGAAACAATGTTTTCGGTCCAAATAGCTTTTTCCCATTTCCATTTCAAGCACCGTGTATTCCTGACTAAGTACATACCGAACCACCTTGAGGTCACTGCAATTACTGTCTCAAGTCAATTTAGACATTTCTCTCCGAAGCATGACGGTGTGAGAAGGGGAGAAAGTTGGGTCAAAGCCAATCTCTTGACTCAGAAAACACTTCAGACACACGCTTTCAGCACTCTTTTGGTTAAGGAAATTTGAAGAGACCTGGTGAGGGTGCTTGAGTAATACCAGCATGAATTTGCTGAAGAGTGCACCGTACTCCAATGCTTAAAGGATTTCTCCACTAACAGGAAGTCGAAGAAAAAAGCAAGAAAAGTATCGACAGAAATACCTCTTCTGGGAGATCTGCGTGACACACATCAGATGTTGCAAGCAGCAAAACTGGAGCAGAAGTCGGGATGTTCTGCAGTAGTGTCCTAAAAGTAAGTCTGAGTGGAATTCCAGCAGCCTCCCACCACAAATGGATATGGGGGATGTAAATTATGCTTGGTGTCGTTCTTTGAGCCTCTCGCATCATCTGGGAAAGTGAAAGCTTGGATCAGAACACTAAACCGTGTAGAACAGGACCTACGTATCGGTCAGATCTGAATCTCTGCCTGGTTTCAAAACTGCTTAGGAGGAAGATAACTCCTGGAGAGCCTCACAACTCAGCCGGTGTGGTGGTCTGCCTGAAAGGACAAGACTGACCCTTCAGCAAGACCTAGACGTGGTAGTTACGTGACCGCAGATGCAAGCATCACAGAACAGAAAAGGGATTACTCCTCTGTGTGACAGAAAGAGTATCCAGCCATGTCATGTGTCTGTCCTTACTCGTACAGCTCTCAAATGCTGCTACAACAGGTCAAAATATTTGAATACAGTGATGCCATCCAGGGAAATGCATTTCCTGCCTAACAGGAAAAAAGAAGACAGCACTAATTCTGCTTCGATTTCCTTTTCCTAGTTAAGAAAAACACACCCGTGTACAAAAGGTCCATCAGTTTTAATGCATTTACTGCATATACTGCAGCAATACCAGCTGTACATTGTTCAGATAAGAAACACTTCTTTTCCCCAGAACCTTGATTGCCTTAGAAATACAACAAAAAAGAAGGCTACCAGAAGTGCCTGACCCGCAGTCAGGCTGATGCACAGCCATCTACTGGGAGCACAGAGCCTTAAAAAGCAAGGAAAACAACCTGCTGGGTCCCACCAGGATGGGCAGCATTTCTTGCCCATGAAGAGCGGATTATCAGCAGCACCTCCCAGCTTCCTGAGCTGCTAGCAGCATCCTCACCGTTTCATTTGGAATGGAAAAAATGCGCATGTAAAGCATCCTTACTGGGTGTCATTCAGTCTAGAAGATAAGCGGATTCCCAGGACTAAACCTAACAGCACACTCAAACCAGGCCAACTCCATGAACAATGACTTTTCCTTACTCTACAGACAGTTCATTCATCCCATGACATTAAAGAGAGAAAAAAAGATACCTGTGCACATGTTTCTTCCGGTGATGTGGTGCTAGCAAACAAAATGGATAGGTCTAGCGTATAAACGGGGAACTTCTCCAGGGCATGTATTACTGCAGGTGCCAGATGAGACGCTTGCCCATATCCTGCCTCTCCAACTAGTAAGAACCGTGGCTTCCAGGACATTGGCTGGTAATAAGCGTTTCTAGAACAACAACAAGAAAATACGTCTAAAAATGAAGTGGAAGTGATCAATAGGCACACAGATCTTCAAATGTTTTTCCTATCTATCTATCTATCTATCTATTGAAATACTCTCCATATTCCAGCACCATATTAATATCCAGACGACTCTCAGAGCCCATTTTGTTACAAACTTGTACCATACCTCCCCGAAGAAATCCTGCCTGGGTGAAGTAACAGCTCTCAAATCACACAGGGGGATTGTCCAGCTAAACACACACACGACAAGCGGTCAGGAGCCTGAGATGGGCAAGAATAACCACTCTCTCTCTCTCTCTCTCAACACACACCAATCTGGATCTCTTCAGCGCCCGTACACACCAATTTTCAGTAGGTCGTGAGCTGAAGTAACTGTGAGATCTCTACACCTGTCAAGTGTAGCTCAAATTTGGCCATGGAGCTAGTGGGAAGAAAGGAGCAGAACAACATTTCTAGAGAAAAATCACCGTGGGCACTGAAACACGCTTGCTGTATCTGAAGAAGTACACAAATGGATTGGTTGAATTTGAGCAGTACTCTAAATAGGCAGAAGATTTATATCTATTCAGTCAGAAATTCTAACTGCTTAATCTTTGAAGCGTGTATTCATTTCCTACTCCTCTTGCTTGACTAGCATGAAACACATTTGTGAAGAGCACTTGTTTTTTCCACCACAATACTGTTGGACATTTGCTGGCTGAAATCCAAGATCCTACAGACCTATTCAAGCTCCGCACGTCAGAAGATTTTCTGGACAGCACAGCAATAGATACTGAGAAAAAGAACTGACCCAACAGTGATGACAACATTCTATTTCTTCAACCCTTGGCTTATATGACTTCCACAGTAAAATGTCAAAAGATTAACATCAGCTTAGGAGGCTAAAGGCACAAACCACAGACATGGTTTAGGTTTTTCTCACGCTGTTGTAACAAACCATTTCTCTATTTTGTTTCTGCTACAGAATTGACGAATGCTTCAACGATCTTGGGAGGCAGAAGGGCAAAAGATGGCTACACAAATCCATACAGCTTTTATCGTTAAAAGGACAGACAGCGCACTTCTTTGGTCTTGAGTCTTTCAAGGAATACCATGGATCAAATCAACACACTAGAATGGTCTGTGGACCACTCTGACTTCGGAGGAGAGGGCTGGGCCGTTCACTTGGATGGTTTCTGGCCATGTACTCCATTAGAACGTTAGCACCCAGCTGGATCTCCACACTTACTTCTTACAAATAGTGATCAACGCACACGCACACATTTTACTCCTTCAGCTACCACCCATCACACCAAAACTGCTTTCAGACCCAGCCATCTTTCAAATGGAAACATACAGCTGACAAATCTTTACCTGCTAAAATGGAGGCATGTTTTCTGCTGTGTACCAGGCACTTGATGTGTTGCCTGATCTTCAAAGATTGATGGTGATTCCTCATCACTGTCAACTGCACCGTTTCTTAAAACATCATGGAAAGTGTCTGAAAGACAAGAGAGGTTGGTTAACTTTCCTCAATAGTCTGTATCTGGCTCCTGCATTAATACAGCTTCTCAGTAGGTGCTGGAGACCCCTTAGCTTGTAGTTCTTCATTTGAGGGCACATGTTGATTGCTGAAGAGTTCATCCTACCACAGATTTAGGGACACTGCACAAGTCTCTACAAAGCTGTCCTGCATCCCGTGATTTGCTTAAGGTGTATCTCGCTGGCGGTGAAAACTTGGAGGATTCTTCCTTAGAATAAAAATGACTGCGGACAAGGTCTGTAGTTCCTAGACACCTGAAAAACTCCACAAGGCCACTTCCTTCTGGAGCAGGCTCGCCCACTGGAAGTCGGGGAATTAAGTGAAGGTGATGGCCGCAGACTTCCATTTGTCTGCGACTGGCGAGTCAGAACATACAGACCAACCCATCTTCTAAAGAAGGCTCCTCAAAGATCACCGGGCAGGGAGATAACGGAAGGCGGACAGCGGAGAGGGGACACAGTTACCAATCCGCCGGCCTCTCTGCTTTTATTTTGCTGGTGGATTTCTGCCTCTCTTTTACCAACGCAAACCTGTCTCCCAGCTCTACTGCGGTTGACACTGGTAGGATATTCTCAAGGGATCAGCATCCGAACTCCTCAGGGATCTCCACTAATCAGCAGTGGAGTGAGCTAAACAATTTATTTGCTCTCACCAACAGACAGACTAAATTTGATCCCAGCTGATGCAGTTAGGAGCGTGAACTCACATGTGCTATGCAAGCCAAGCCCCAGAGTACGCACTACTAAAACATTCGGAGCTCACATGCAAGTGCACAGTGTGATCCACAAACATCTAAACGATGAGAACGTGGTTAAAAATCATGAGAGCTAAAACAGTATTTAGCTGAAGCCATTTAGATTTGTATTGTGGTCCTGACATTCTCCAGACAGGAATTAGAAGCATTCCTGGGAAGACGCCCTTCTCCCCCCCGATTTAGGTATTTGTTTTGAAGGAGGTGCCTCTCCTACATGAAGCCTTAAATCCCTCTCTACAAATGATACATCTCAGCTGCTGTCAGAAACAGGGTGCTCTAGCACAGAACGCATCCTTCTCTGCTGCTTTTTGCGAGGCATGCACAGCTCCCACCCAGCACTTCAGTGCAGAATCCAGCATAAAAACTACGCACGGTATTCCTGAAATAAAGGCGTGCACATGCACGCGATAGAATTCTACTGTCATCGCGCCTGGGAGGTTTGTGTATGTCAGTTGCACCAGTCAGAAGTTTTTGCTCTGGCAGAATTTGAAAGAAGTGGATGTTACTGGTCTACCTTGCTGTTGGTTCTTCTCTAGCGCAAGCTCTGCGTGAGGAAATACTTCCTGCAAGGCTTCTAAAATTCTTGCTAGTGTGTTTTCCAGCAGTGGTTTTGACATAGGTGGTAGCGCTCGCCCAGCTGAAGCCACAGCCCTCTGTGAAGCTGGAACAATCTTCTGCATCGCCACCACAAAATCCTTTGCTCTTATTTCAATAGAAGCGACATCTAACTGCAGTTTCTCACAACTTTGGTAGATCTGAGGATAGTGCCGGCGCAAAGCACACAGGGCAGCTTCAGCACACAAGGCTTTAATATCAGCGCCACAGTATCCTAATAAACAAAACAAGAATCAAAGGTTACGTTGGTCTCAGGCAACACAGAAGCCAAGGTTGCCCAAGTGCAACACTGAAAGATTTTGTATGCAGCCACAAATTGAGAGGTTCAGAGAGAACTGACAGAGTTACTGCACTGCAGAGAAGTTCTGTTACGGGGCTCGCAGCCTGAGACCCAGCACCTTGGAAGCAGCCTCCTAAGCAAAGCTCTGCTCCTGAGGAAGATGCCCAAAACCCATTCAATGTTCTGAGAGACAAAGAAAATGAAAAGAAAAGAAGCATCTGACTTTGTCTGCCCGCAGGGCGAGCCAGCTGCCTCACTGCCTCGCCCTGCGGCAAGGCACAAGAGCTCGGGGGCTGCCCGGTAGAAGCTCAGGTTCCCGAGGACTCCAGTCACGCGCAGCAACTCACTTGGTTTTCCAACTTACCAACGCATTTTTCAGCTAGCTCTTCCAGAAACGTGTCCAATGGTTTAGGGGTCCACTCTCGTGTGTGAATCTTGAAAATCTCTTTTCTAGCCTGGAAACAAAATGGTTGCCTTTGAGCTTGTCCTAAGTTTTCTCTTCAAATCCAATCATTCTCAACTTGTTACATTCAACTTTTTTCCTGGGGGCCTGCAGCCAAATAAAAGGCATTTATAGCTTCCATAAAAAGTTCGTTTCCACAGGTATCAAACTTAATGATCCTGAGGAAAAAAAACTGTAGTCCAAAGCTTCTCTGCAATCAGCGATTTTTCCTCACAGAAAATTCTCTCACATTTCTCTGATCTTAACAAGACTTTCACTGAAGGATTTCTTGCTACACAGAATAATTATGGCAGATTTCTAGAATTCTTCCCCAGCAGGGAATCGCACTACTACATCTGTTTCATGGCACCTCCTCTGCTGTCCCGGAAACCAGATAAAGCCGGAGACAAAGGTTTGTGTTAAATACCCTCCTTGGTGCACTTCTACTGGCCTTCAACCCAACAAGCGGTAGTAAAACAAGTAGCAGTGACAGCCAGAGAAAAACCACAAAAACAGGGTTCCGGTTTCGCACAGTATCTTCTCCCCCACACGTATTTTTTGCTTGCTTGATACATATTTTTTCATTGCTTAGCTGTCGCCATTGAACTAGAAGCTTCCCAAACCCTGCACCTGGGCAGTGTACCACATCCTTCTCCAACTCCCTGTTAGGAAGTGCCAGTGAGAAGGTCAGATCCGACAATACGTGATTGGGGAATGAAAAATTTGAATTTGCTCCAGCTGGACCAGCCTCAAGAAGAGTTTTTTGTCAGCAAAAAGGAATTCTTGTGCACGCACCACGCCTTTCATTTTCAAGATGAGACTGCAGTAATTGATAGCTAATTCAGACATTCATCCTTACTTACACATTTCAGGGACTAGCAGCATCCCATTTTCCTGGCTGGTCCCAGTCAAACCAAAACTAGTTCTAAAACCAAATCCCTGTTGAAATCAGCTGAATCCTACATACTCAGTACCAGATCTGCCCTCCACAGTACGACACCATCTCTCCAGATAGCCCTCCTTTGCCCAAGTTGCACAACACTGATTGTGACTTTAACTGCTCCATGATACTGCATTGTCAGGTAGCTCTAGCATAAAGGTGGACTTGGCCACGTCAGCATTAAGGCTGAGCTGAAGTTCTGACCTCTTTATTCGGCAAGCTGAAGAGGAGCTCTCGATCAAAGCGTCCGGGTCTTCGCAAAGCCGGATCTATAGAATCCAGTCTGTTGGTGGCTCCGATGACCACAATTTCTCCTCTGCTGTCTAAGCCATCCATAAGTGTCAGAAGTGTTGATACAATAGAGCTAACAGAAAAATTACTAGTTTAGTAAATTTTGTTCTGTTCTACACACCACCTTCTCCAGTGATCTCACAAAAATGACAAGCTTTTGTTGATGAGACGCTGATTAGTGAAAGATTCATTTTAGCACTTGAAAAAAACAGACAAGGTAACACAGACCGCATGCTGTTATCAAGCTTAGTGAATTGTGTTCGATTATTGCTTAAAAATCATCTGACATTTTGTAGCACTCAGTTACTAGTTTTCAGGAGAAACGAGTGGGTCACATTAAGCTAAATAGGTTGGGGGCTTCTTTTCACAAAGATCAAGCAGCTTCTGTGTAGATACATAAAATGTACTACCTGTGAATGTGGTCTTGTCTACTGGACCGCACCGGAGCAAGACCATCTATCTCATCAAAGAAAATAATGGAAGGTTGCATCTGGTAGGCCTAGAAGGAAAACACAGGAATATCGACTCCAGTAAAACAGCGCCATTTGAAAGAGAAAATGCATGGAATACATGATGGTTGGAAAGTCATTGGAGCTAGATTTTTCACACTAGCATCAGGGATCTCTACTCATTGAGCTAATGCAGTAAGTGGCACGAGTAACACAAGACAGCAGCCTCTGTCAGCCCGCTGAGACGGGGTGACAGGGAGCAAATCACACCAGCAGTTCTTACAGCCATTTGGCAACCGCCGAGAACAGAGCCGGGACTTCATTCAATTACAGCTTCTGGAAGCAACCAAACAACCCTGCTTTCAGCCTGCATCTCTTTCCCTCTGATCTAAGGCCACCATCTCCTGCCTCCTGCAGCCTTTTTTGTGGCTGGACTGTTGTTTTTGGGTTATTTTTAAGGCTGGGGGAGGGGCTTGCTTTGCGAGGTTTTCTCATTGGTTTTATTAACCTTTCCCAATACATCTGGAGATTTCAAGCCCCTAAGAACCCACTGAAAAACAAAACCCTGACAATCCCCTTTCAGTGACAAGAACTGGTGAAACACAAAAAATGAGTGAGTTCTCCTTAAAAACACTGACCGCAGAAAAGGACAGTTACAACTTGGACAGAACACACAGCGCATTTTGGCCTTACCTGATCAAATAATAAATGAAGCTGTCGTTCAGATTCTCCCACCACTTCACTCAGGTAGTCGGCACCATTTCTCATAAAAAAGGCTATTCTCCTGGCACCTTGGCTACATTCATTAGCAAGGGCACGAGCAACCAGTGTCTTTCCAGTTCCTGGTGGACCATGGAATAGAAAGCGTCTGCAATTGAAAGAAAAAAGATTCACCTAGGAAAAAAGCCTCGTGGAAAAGTAGCTCTTACTACCTCCACCCCTAAAACACCCAACTCTTCTCTCCTAACCGAAGCACTTCATGCATTAGACAGTGGTAGCAGCTCAAGTGTGAGAAAAGTCAAAACAGATGGAGGTTTTTGTTCCTACACAATTCAAGAAGGCAGCAAACAAAAAGAGCACAGAGGACAAGGCAGACGTAGAAAAACTCGAGAATAGATGGCAGTGTCCCAGAAGGACCCTTCCAGAGCTGCTGACAAACTAACAGGGGTGCTTACAGCACCGCGGAGCCAAACAGGAACAAACGGCAGCACAGAATCGGAGACTGGGCTAACTCGCGAATCAGCAGCTCACTCTTCAGCGAGACACTGCCCATTCATTTGGGTGTCACAAAAGGCAAGATCTGATATTGAAGCATTGAATTCTCCCTTGAAAAGCTTGAAGTTGCTGGATTTGGTTTCCGGGGAATTCTAAAGCTGGGAAGGTATTCTGCATTTCCAGATAAATATAGCCATAAACTGGAAAAGCCAATGCACTGCTGTTTCAAAGAGCATTTCAACAAATAACGGAGCAAAACACAGATTTCATTTTGTTATTGGCAATACTTTGAACGTTACTGAAAGCAAAGAACTTAAAGTTGCACCTCAATATACCGTGATTGAGTTTTGCTGAGCAAGAACCTATCAAGTCAAGTATTAAATCTCTAAAAATTGCATTTCATAATGCACAACGAGTTTAGCTGGGTAAGGAGCAGATCGATTCCTACTCAGCCCAAGCACAACAAACACTACAAGGTCCTATCCATTGGAAAACTGATACTTCCGCACTTCAAAAACAGAGTTGGTGGGAGAGCCAAGTGGACTTCGAAGAAACCAATTACAGTTGACTAGCAGGAGATAATTCCAATTAGAATTTTTAGGTTTAAACAATCTCTGTTACCTTGGCGGCTGAATTTTGAATCTCTCAAAGACTTCCGGGTAAAGCAAGGGAAAAACGACCGTCTCTTTTAGAGATGAAATGTGGTCAGAAAGGCCACCCACGCCATCAAATCGTACCTAAAGATAAATTCAACAGAACACATTGGATAAGTTAAAGAAAGCTGCAACCTCGATAAGGTTCCATCAGAAATTATCTGTCAGCACAAAGGAAATGTCCTGGGCAATTTTCAAATTGCTCCAGAGAAAACTGTAAACCAAGGCATCTGTAGGCAGCACGCTACTGAAGGCTTTCACCAACACTGACACAATGAACTAGAAATACTTACCGAACAATCTATTTTCATTGGATCCACATCAGCCAGACTTGCTCCGATTTCCATTTGATCCTGGTGAATTCCCTTTAACTCCTCTTCCCCAAAGTTAAGTGGAAGACACCTGATTTCAATGAAGGACAAAGAGAAAGGCACTTTCTAACTTCAGATTTTTGCTTTCAGCATCATGGCAAGGGAATGCGGAAGACCTTATAAATGAGCATAAACTTCCCAAATAGTTAAATATACCTTCAGACTCTCTTGCATTTAATGTCCATGAGTAAATGCAAGAAAATAAAATTGCTCCAGACATTAAACTGAGTTAATGATTTTAACACGAATAGCCATGCTAGTCAGCACAGCACACGCATGAATGCAAGCTTAGAACAAGTTCTTCCGGATGCGGAGACCGTGAACTGACATTGCTTTGTGTGATGGAAGAACCCCCCCTCAAAACACATCGACATCTTTTAAAGATTTTTTGCTCCTCCATTCAAAAAGTTACAGCCCGAGTGGATACTTCTTTCATGCGGATTAACATCGTACAGGCTGCCAAGCACTGCTGGTGCGTCCTGAGAACTCTGGGGTGTGTGTGCCAGGGGACACACGTCAGAGACATCAGCCTGAAAGCTTCTGTGTTAAGTCTGTTATCAACATACTTTTTCTAGAGCATTTGTTAAGTAACAAAACCTCCATCATTTCCTCTATCACATTTTCTGTTATGGTGGTCTTCTTTCTGAACAAACTCAATCTAAAGCACAGGAGCAGTAGAATTTCACATTAAAAAACTACATAAACGTTTTCCTCCCCCTATTGCCACTTATCAATCAAACTGCTGATTATCAATCAATTCTAAAAATCCAATTGTAAAGAGTCCAGTTACAGCTGTCAGTGCTGACAGGTATGATTAAATATTGCCACAATGTAGAAAGTGTACAAGAGGAAAGTGTACAAGAGGAAGAGAATAACACACAGGGTTAGGCAGATGCAAGCTCCTCCCAGGTAGACCCCTCCCTCCCCTGTTCTCCAGTTTCATGAACCTCCTCAAAGCTCTGCTGCGGCTGCGCTTCCTGCGCCTCTCCAAATGCTCTTCATCATCACATGAGGAAGAGGATGTGGAGCCACTCTTGTGGACTCTGTGTCTCTGACCGCAAACATTTAAACAAACAAAACTTAATTTTTCTTAGGAAGGTAGAACGCTTCACTGTTTCCCAAAGAAATTTCACAAAAATACCTACTCATTTTGTCCCATCCCTTCCTCTCACACACACACACAAATACAGAACCACAGAATCACAGAATGGTCGGGGTTGGAAGGGACCTCTGTGGGTCATCTAGTCCAACCCTCCTGCCGAAGCAAGGTCACCTACAGCAGGCTGCACAGGACCGCGTCCAGGGGGGGTCTTGAATGTCTCCAGAGAAGGAGACTACACAACCTCCCTGGGCAGCCTGGGCCAGGGCTCTGTCACCCTCAGAGGGAAGAAGTTCTTCCTCATCTTCAGACGGAACTTCCTCTGCTTCAGTTTGTGCCCGTTGCCCCTTGTCCTGAACCTCAACACCGAGGCCCAGTCTCAGCTTGCTTCGGGGCTGTTTCAACCCACTCTGCCCCATCTTACTGCTCGACGGACAATCTCATGCTCGCACCGACTGCGGGCTGATGCCCCAGGATACAGCTGCAGCCTGGTAGCATTCAGCAGAAAAAAAAAAAAAAAGAAAAAAATTATGGCTAAAAGACCTTGGTGATGCATAGGAAAGCTCCCCGAGGGACAACCCTGAGGGTAAAGAGAACTGGTCAAAACCCGACGAGCTTTCCAGTGGTGACAGTGAGCTCGGGATGATGTGTGTTTGCTCTGCCAAGGTGGCTTCGTCCCCCAGCACCGGGTTTGACCCAAGCCTTCTCTGCTGGCCAGAGCAGAAAGGCAACGCGGCTTCCAGACAGATGCCCGAGAGAGACATTTACTTCTCTCTGACACTGTCCCCAGGCAAATCCCTCCTCCTGCCGAGGGAGATTTCAGCCTTCCCTCTTTAGGCTGCGTGTTCCTCAGAAGTGTCTGGCTCCGCATTCAGCTTCTCGCACGCTGGAGAATCGCCCGTCAGGACAGCGCTCCTGACAGAAATACGGGAGAACAGCCATAACAGCAGAACAATTCATCTCCTACTAAGATGATCATGAGATTAAAACACAGCGAAGAAGGGAAAAGCCACAAATCCCCCCAGAAAAAAAAAAATCTGACAAATATTTTTAGTTCTACAACAAAATAAATATTTAAATTCTGATTTACCAAGAACAGTGAGACTTGGTTTAAAAAACCTGTAGATATAACAGCATACACTGAATGTCACAACACTTGGATTATGTTACTGTCAGTCATGCGTGAAACAGCCCAATTTATTACAAATATTCACACAGTACAAAGCACAGTATAGTGACACACGCTGGGATGTGGGCCCTTCGCCCTGGCTGCGCTTGTCCCATCAGAAGCCAGTGTAAACAGCCAGTCTTCACTGATTGGGTTCAGTGATCTCCATCTGTCACACGCTTTCTTGAAGCTCCAGACATGACTACTGCTGCTGCTTGCTGTGCCTCTCAATAGCTGTGGACTCCCCTCTGCCAGCGGAGCACCCAATTAATGCTTAAAAGTACATTCCCCCCAAAGTGTACTACAAAAAATAATCCATCTGAATTCTGGCATGTATTGTGGAGTGAGAATTAATATACAAACCTTGGTAGCTGCTATATTTTAGACAGTCACATAGGTCCACTTTGAACAACTGCATTCCATTGACTAGAAAGTGTTACTCGTGTAACAGCACTACTCGATTATTCCCTCTACGCTCTCCTTCCTCCTCCAACAGGTATCACTGCAATATGTTCTTCACAAAGGAAAAAATACCATTTAGTTCTCCCTTAAAGACCTGTCTCAAGGTATTTATGATGGAGATGATCGGAACTGTTTCAGCCATGCCTGTTTTACAGCAGATTTTTCCACAACTCTTGAAATAAGACGTCTTTGCATACCACCAACCCGAACAGCAGTGTTACTGGAGCGTGTAGAAGCACAGAATCATAGAAACATCCTACATTGATCAACCTGAACAACAGACCCAGCGACAGATGACATTTTTTCCTGCCTTCTGCTGTCCCCAGCAGTCTGTTTTCGTTGCACAAAGACAGTGTAGTGGATTGAGCATTGCAACACCGTACCAGGGATATCTTCCACTCCCTGCAAACATTCAAGACCAAGTATCCGGACTCCATTTTGGGCCTTGCTACCATCTATTTGTGACACTGTTACACAACCACTTCCTTAGCTACGTTGACTGGATAAAAGGGCCAGGTGTCTGTTGAAAGGGAAAGCTACAGAGATATGTTAAACTAGTGTGGTTTTTTCTTAATCACAAGGGTGTAACCACATCTTGGCTAACACCTTAACCCCAAGAAATGTCAACACCCTTTTACTTTGTTAAAATGAGCTTACAGCCTGGAGCTATATGCAAAGCTGCTTTGGGGGCTCAACCTCACGTGCTTACATTTGCAAACAGATTTGTAGAAATCCAGAACACGTTCCCTGGACGGTCTTTGACAGTACTTTCAACTTCCAAGTAGAGCTCAGGCAGACTCCATATGACCGTGGCCACCTGACGGCAGGAAGCCTTTCCCTGTGTTTTCTCTCATCATTTCACTGCAGTCCAACAAGCACCAATAGGTGTCATATCTGACCCGAGGCTGCTATCCTCACTGTCTTTGCCAGGCTTTCGACAACTAGGGGAACGCATCTGACACGTTTACAAACGATTCTATGGCACCTGAGAGGATGCTGTGACGCAGTCCAAAACCACATGTATATCTTACTAAAACATAAGAACACAAGTAAGGGAGTTCATGCTGAAACTGGTGCCACTGGCCTTACCTTTTCATAAAAACAAAACTGCACAGGCAGCGAGGTATTCAGCTTCATCAATAAGATCAAGGAAATACTTAGATATAAAGAACCACAATTAGAGAGTTCAGACCTTGCAGTCCCATCTTTGAAACAGGCATTGTCTGAGAATTCAACACGCTGCTTGTGAAATATATCCAACTCTGAACACGAGAGAGGGCCTATACCATTTACGATTGTATAAAAAAGCAGTTTTGCTGGCAAATCCTTACCTCCTTCCCCCACAACACATAGAATATGGTCACTATTTTACTTCCCCTCTCAATCCTTCATTTATAAACTCAAACATCCCACAATCAATCCCAAAAGACATGCTGATTACAAATGCTATTGTGAAATAAAGTTATAATGCAACAAACTCCAAATCTCAGTGTATTGTTCAGTGAGCATCTGGTGAAGCACAAATTAAATATTACAGACTTTGTTTCTGAACTACAAAAGTAAATTTTTTTAATGATGAACGAACTGGTGTGGACCTTCAAAAGCAGCAGCTTCTGAAAGCAAGCTGAAGTATCTGTGAAAGGAAAGGCTCTTTGCTTGTCTAAAAAGATGCCAAGTTACAGGAAGCAGTCTTCAAGAGTCAAAGTGAAGGTTTCTTCAGTCAAATTTACACTGCAAGGCTCTAAGTCAGTTCCTTCCCTCTGCGCTGCTGCAGAGGATGTTACGCGCCCATGAGCATGCCCATGAAATCTGATCCGTTCTGAATGGTGACGGGAGCTCCAGCACTGTTGTCCACAAATATGGAGGTGTACTGGCCAGCCTGCAGAGAGGGCAAGAGGGAAAATACCTGATACTTCATCCCGGTGTGAAAGGGGGGGAAAAAAGTGTTTCGCTGCCACGAACTAAGCACAAAAGCTTCCCGCCCTCCTCTGTGGCTCCTGGGAACAGGATCTGACCAAACATTTTTACTGCAGCACTACAGCTTTGATTCCGTGGAAGAAGCTTTCTGTAGTAACACTGTGTTACAGGTTTATAACTTAACTAGATCCTTACTGCATTAGCTTTTTGGGTGACTAGTCAAGTGGCCATCTGTGCTCCAGATTCCCCTCTATGCAACGGGACATACAATTGCTAACTTGACATTGCAAGGTGAGATTTGAGAAACAAAAACATTTACTGTCATTTCTAAAGAGTGGAGCATACTCCTGAGGCTTAAGATCAGAATGTGCAACACAAGTCTGGCTTTTGTTCCTGCTACAGATTCTTTCCAGTCATCCCAGGTAAGGCATTTAACTTCATTAACCTTAGAAAGAAGGTTAATAAAAACTTCCCCACCTCCTGGTGAGATTTCAGCCTTGCCAGTAAACAACTTCACATCCTGCCAAACAAACGAGCACAGCGATTCCCAGTCTGCATGGGCTTACCTGCAGCTGCAGGAAGCCGTGGACATAGACAGTGAAGATTTTGCTGTTACTTTCCAGACCAGTGATGACTTCCAAAGACCTAAACAGCAGCAAAAGAAAAATTAACAGGTTAAACACCCAAGGCAGTCACAACAGTTGTATGTGGAACAACAATAGCCTCATGAGCTCCCTA
>Ga0181612_102721_pt1 | contig 16031 bp, 9 predicted proteins | sample HoacroProtozoa21_FD_119630 | JGI IMG/M metagenome (GOLD analysis project Ga0181612, IMG submission 119630) | Hoatzin crop microbial communities from Cojedes, Venezuel. Combined Assembly of Gp0051906, Gp0051904, Gp0051908
AAAGAAAAAGAAAGAAATATTATATGCGTGGTTTTTCTATCAGTAAATGCTATCAGATCCTTTACTTGCAGGATATTTCACTGAGCTTTTTTGAAGGTAACCCAACAGGCATAAATGCATAGTTTTTCTTTGAAAGTTAGTGGGAGCTGAAAATTTACTTCCCTTAGCTTTTCTAAAAATCCCAGTCTTCATTTAAAAAAAAAAAAAAACAAAAGCCTTCTATCATGTGAAGCCCAGAATTAGATTAGAAGGACAAGAAGACAGGGAGAAAGAAGGAAATGTTACTGGTCCTTCCCCCGCTGCAGTGGGGCAGACTCTGTGAGCGTGGATAAGCCTTACCCTTTGATTTGCTTCCACAGGACTGTGGCGTTCCAGAGATAGAGTTCTGCCTGGGAGCCAGCACAGAGGGACTTCCTATCTGCATACAGAGAGCAGTTGCCAATTTGGAAGAACTGGATGTCGAGAAAAACCCTTACATAAGTGTCAAATCAGGAGTGTGAGTACTGAACTCAGTATTTAGTCAGCAGGTAGGATAACATCATGGGTTGAAGGTCAGTCGGTGATAGAAATAATATTTTGGGGTTCTGCTAGAAATCAGTTAACATACACTAGATATTCATAGCTCTACTCTTCAGTGTTGTGCTACGTGGGCTCACAGCAGTGGAACCAAATTTTTGAAGGCCTTTTTCCTCTAGTTGCTGGCAGAAGTCTTCTGTAATTCCATCTTTGAGTATCTTTATAAATAGAAGAAGCAGCTGAGCTATAATTAGCTTTTAGTTCATTGGAGAATGGATAGTGTATACTTAGTCACCCACCCTGTTACAACTAAATGGCTGAATGCCAGAAAGTGAGTATTGCATCATCCAAGCATTCCTCAAGCTACAGAGATATCCTGACTTTCTGCAAAGAGGTGATGCAATAGGATACAGGCCCCTTCAGTAGCCCAGCGTTTCCTATATAGAGCAGAATAGACTAATCTCCAGGGTAAACGGCGAACACTTCACAGTTCCTGAAGTTGGGGAATTCTGTGCCTCTTCTCATAAATGATTGCAGTGACATTAGCTGTTCTGTTAAGAGTCTTGGGTTTGCCTTTCCATGTGAGCCAAGCCTTCCTTCCCATGATTTTACAAGATTTGCGTGAAGCTTGAGGTTGTGAAGGAATTAAAAGTTTTTTGTCTTAGTTTTGGTAGAACTTAGTCGATAACTTTTAGGTGCTTACAGTGTGTGTGTAGCGTGTGTGTAGTTTTAAGTAAGTAATTTTCCATATGGCTCAATGCCTCTTCCTCCTTTCCTTATTTGGTGTACTAAGCCTTGTGTCCAAATTCTAGAATTCAGCTTTCTTTCTGATTTAAAATAGTCTGAAGGAGTGTCAGCGTTTTTAATCTTCGCGTCCAAATTATGATAGCCTGCTTTCCAAAGGACTGCTGTGAATTATCATGATTTAACAATTTCCACTGAAAAAGACTAAGTGAGTTTGATGTTAGAAGCCTTTTAGTTGTTAAAGTAGGAATCCTAGGTAAAATTTGATGCGTCTCATCCAAAGTACTGGCGTTGGTTTTGTATGCTTATAGTGTAACAAACTGGCTTCTTAAAGTAACTAAACAAATTGATAATTTTCTGAGATCTTGGTGTTGATGTTGCCAGTGTATTTAAATAGAGCATGGTTTTGATGTGCTAGCAGTATCTAAAACACATTGTCTAGCTCTGATGAGTAGAAAAAAAAAATTTTAATAAGATCGTTGCATTTGTAATGTATCTGATGAGATTAAGAAGTCCTTTATCCTTATTGTTATAGGTGGCTTGCTTATTCAGACTTTAATTACAAGGGAGAGATGAAGGTTTTGGAAGAAAGCCATTCACCATCTGAAATTCCTTCAGCAGATGTGAAATCTCTGCGTCCCTTAAAAATGGTGAGGACTTCATGATTCCCTAACAAGTCCTGTGCCTTCCTTTTCCTACCATTGCTCCCCCAAAGGTTTTGATCTAAATATAACTTAGGTTCTAGCATCCTTTTGGGGTTAATCCTTATACACATAATACTTCTCTTGCACCATGGTGCATTTGTAGTGTTGTAGTGGCACGGTGGTCATGTGTTTCAGGGCTTGCTGAGCCTCTGTATCTGCCCAAGTAAGAACACGTAGTCAGAGGGAGCACATAATTCCCCAGGTCATCTTCCTAGGGAACTGCTGTTGTCCAGTGGAGATCAAAGAAGACAAAACTGAATGACTCGTAATTGTATTGCAACCAACACTAATTAGTTAACTAAAAAAGCTCTTCAGAAGCTGTTGATTTTCTTTTTTAATGGTACACCTAGAGTCTGCTGGGGGTGGAAGACCAGGTGAGGAGTTTGTTATTGAAAAGTACCCAGCAGTATTCCTGTGATCACACATTATACGGAAATCCTGGGAGGTGCAGCTAATTTTTGTTTTGATAGACAGCATGTAGATCTAAATATGAAAGAGATATTGAAAGGTATAACATCTAATTCTACTGTATACATACCATAAGTCTACAGAAAGAGAGTTTAAAAGCCACAAAGGAATAAGCCCCAACAGCTGTCTTTTTAGTCGCTCATGGGATGTAGGTACCTTACTCTCCCACAGAACGTCATTCACTGACATTTCCAGAGAAAATGCATTTGTTCTGTTTGCTCTTTGACCATAGACATGAATACATCAGTCTGTATTTTCTGTCTCTTCTGGTGTTTATAGTTTCTTAGTGTTTCATCATTTGTGCTTAAGGAAGTTGAAATACATACAACACGGTTTTAGAAGTTACAGTTTAAAAAATGGTAAATGCAAATTAGTTACAAAACACATAGTAAATATTTGCTTTAGAGTGCTAAAAGACAGAAAAGGAATATTTTAAAATTACTTGAACACCTATGGGCTTGTCATTGCATGATTTTGTTTGTAGATCAGGTTTATAGTGTCCCTGGCCCTCAGGAATTATCAGAGTATTTAAACTAGTTTTTGATTTGGCCAGCACTGAAAATGGTGAATATAATTACAAGGCCCTCATGCTCTAGTAGTACTGTAAAATATGTGTCAAAGCATAACTGAAGCATAGGAAGTTCCATCTGAACATGAGGAAGAACTTCTTCACTCTGAGGGTGACGGAGCACTGGAACAGGCTGCCCAGGGAGGTTGTGGAGTCTCCTTCTCTGGAGATATTCAAGACCTGCCTGGACAAGGTCCTGTGCAGCCTGCTGTAGGTGACCCTGCTTCGGCAGGAGGGTTGGACTAGACGACCCACAGAGGTCCCTTCCAACCCCTACTATTCTGTGATTCTGTGATTCTGTAAAAGGTATCAAACTGGTAGAAGAAATTTAGTCAAAGATTAATAGAGAACACATTCTGAAATAAGAACCAATTCTCTTCCTTTATAATGAACAAAAATGTCAGTCTAATCTAGAAAAACATGGTCATTTAAGACATTCAGCAAATCACATGTAACATACAAAGATATACAAAAATACAGTAACATTTATTTTAACTTCCTTCTTGCTTTCTTTTTCTTAAGATAATGCCTTCCACTGCAACAGTAACAATGGGATGGACATGAAGTCACAGACACACATAAGGGACAACGGGCCATCAAAGGATAAGACAGAACAGGAAAAATGAAATGAAAATACAAATCTATCTTTCTAGAGCTTAACTTGGCACACCTGCGCTATGAAGTGGCCAAATCATAGTAACCACACGTAAAGAATGTGAGAATAAGTCAAATAAATACATATGTAAATGAAATAATTCTGAAATTTAACACGTGGCTGCCAAACAGTCAACCTAAACTGATATCTTTCATTCACACGCTCACAGCATTATGCTGGATTCAATCCAGCACCCACTTTACCTCAAGTTTTGATAGGATTATTCCACTGAGAGCTTGCAGTGCCAGTTCCTACCTTCCAACTACAAGAAGTCTAAGTGAGTGCCTCAGCACCACAGCTTTTGACAACTTGGTTTAAAATTTGCTTTAAACTCCAGTAGGTTCACCCATCTTGAGCTCAGTCTAATGGGACTGCTTGGCTCCCCTCCTGTGCATTGGCAGCCCAGCTGGGACCATTAGTGTTGCAGTAGTGCCTGCACTTCTCTCATCTTTTACTTATCTTTTATAGAGGTTCACTGTAATAAGCTTTGATTGCTGCAAAGAAGCTGAAGCCAAAAGGAAAGCTGCCAGAGGTGGTGTTTGACATATGCTAACCCAAACACCTGTTTTACGAGTTTGAAACTTCCAGCTTGAAAACCAAATGCCACTGGCGTCAATGGATTTGGCAACGGTTTCAGGGGGATCAGGATTTCAAAATAAGTAACGGGCTTAGCAGCTCCCAGCACACCACCAGCCCTTTCTGCCTGACATCAGTGCTTAACACCACCACTAAACTAAAAACACATGGAAGGATGTAAGGGAGGCTTAGGAATGGTGCCAGCGCACAGCAAGAGAGCAGCAGTGAGCAGCAGTGTCTGGCATACGCACTTGTCTTTCTGAGAGAATGGCATGCACAGGATGGTGTGGATGATGAAGGTGGTGAGGATGATGAAGGTGGTGAGGATGATGAGGTCTCATTTAAATCTTCTGGATTTATCCAGTAGGCACGAGTGTCCCTATTACCTTTCTTACTAGTACAGCTGATGTCGCACTGGAAAACATCTTCACAGCTGTCGCTTTGCAAGCGCTCCTTCTGGAGAAGTTTGTCCACTCTCTGTATAATACACTCCAGACTTTTGTCAACATTCAACCAAACTTTCTCCTTAAAAGAAAACATTTCTTTCTCAGTTCAAACACAAAAGAGACACTGGACAACAAATCCCTTGGCAATATATTTCCTTCTGTGATCCTAGTCACAATTCCTTTGCAAAGATTCCTTTGGGCTATCATATTTACATTTGTGCACACACGAACTCTGGATATATAAAATGTATACCAGCATGTCAACAATATGTAGTGATATGACTTGTGTGGTAAATTCCAAAGTTGTTTTCTAAGTAAATTTGCTGAACAATTTTAAGTGCCTCTTGTTGCACTATTATTCCGATTTTCAGTTGGCACTATTGTTTATTCTTGAAACTCATGTTTGACATAGTAATTGTATACAATCTCACATACAATCTTTTTTCTTATGTAACTCAGTGAACAACAGAGAAAATTACTGTATTGTATTACTCTCTAAATAACTGAATTGGCTTTATTCGTGTCTCATTACTGTGAGTTTGACTGTAAGTCATACTATGCCAAAACAATAAAATTAGCAAGGATCCGTCTCGAGAAAGAATTGGATCTCATTTCTAAACCCGTATTTCACAATAATGGTTTTAATTAATCTTGACTATTTTTGAGATTTAATTCACTTCTGTTTATATTACACAATGTCAGAACTCACAGAGCCTAATCTTCATTTCAATTGGCAGTGTGGTAAGGAAAACCATTTAAATTCTTTGGGCAAACAGTTTTAAAATGCTGTTCATAATCAAAACAGAGATGGACTACAAGTTCTAAATATGTAGATGAGAATAAAAGCCAGGAAGGCTTAATTGTACAGCTAACACACGCAAAATATGCTTCATCTCGCAGAAGTGTAACAGCCCTTTGTAGTATGGTCAGTTTTTTTACTTTAAATGCTATTTACTTTCCCTTGGAACCAACTTCAGAAAAGCAATGTATCTACTGTAATGATCTTCGCTGTTTAGGAGATCCAGAAATATTTATTAAGGCCTGTTTGTATCGCCATGCCAAGGAATAACTGAGCATAGGATGTTGAGAGCATCTTTGCTAGTTGACTAATACCTCCAAAAGAGTCACCCTATGCATATCTGGCAAGCAGTTACAGAGCTTACAAACAAAAGAACACAGCAAACAAAAAGTAAAAAGAGGAAAATATTCATCACTCTACTAAGCAAACGTACCCATTCCTCTTCATGCCAATCCACCTGCAGAGAAGATCGGCTATTTCTTCCTGTCCATCTGGCCACAAGTGTATCTTGATCATTCCTCAGCACCACTTGCTCCCCTTCTCCAGAGGTTGGAGATGCTTTTGAAGCTATATAGTCTGGCCTTGCAGCATTCAGTCCGTGTATTGAATTTGCCAACAGCTTACAGTCACAGACCGTGACAAGTTGCCGGGTCTAAAAGGCAATAAATCCCCCACACTTTAACAACTTTTCATTATTCTGTACACAATTTATACTATATTCTTTCGCAGAAAGAAAAAAGAAGAACTAGTACTGTGTAAAAGAAACTAACCATTGTTCAGGAGTCTCTAAGGCGCCTTTATAATCATTTTACAGAATGGCCTTAAAAAGCAATATAGGATACCAAAACATCAGTGGTACATTTCCAAAGTCTGTACTACTATATTAGCCTTGCAATTGTTGAAAAATTCACTAATAAATATGCAACTGACATTTGCACTTCAGTCTCCATTTGATGAAAGCTTAGAACAATGTGCAGACATTTTTATACCCCACACAACAGTTGCCACACTAGAGAGACCATGCTTAACCTCCACCATCCTGTTTGAAATCACAACAAGACTTTAGAAGAGGGCTGAAGAATATAACCCACTAATCAATGCAGCTCATTCCTTGTCTTATTTAGCAGTGTTGTATTAAAGGATTTTGATAAGTTATGTGAATATGAAAAGTATCTGGCCTGCTTGTCTATTAAAAAAAGAAAACAAACAAGCCTCTACTACATTATCTACAGACATTGTCCACCTGTAGAAAAACCCACAGATCAGTTATACATACTGTACTCATTTAGAGTGAGTATTATAATAAATAATACATTTACATGGGGTCACATTATTTTTTTCACACTTCGAAGTTGCATGCATATCCCATCCACTGGGGCAATTTATGGCAAGCTGACTGGCCATTACTGCCATTTACATCCTCCAGATCTACTTCAGGGACAGAAGACGTCTTGTTTGATTTTTTTGTCCCTGTAAATAAGTGTTCAGCTGTGGGTCCAGTCTGGTTTCTGTTAACAGCCATCAAGAAATAACCAGTTCACATCACTGTAATTCAAGCAACAGCTGTGTCACCATTATTCCTTATTTCATCAGTGGAAAAATACAGAATTATTTCATTTACTTAAGTTTCGCCCAGTTCCTACTGCTTGACAGACGACTCAGAGGAACACTAAAAAAAAAAAGCAGGTGGTTATGGAGAAAACGGTATAAAAGAAAGTGAAAAATGCACATTTCTGGACTATTATGAATGAATAGAGGAAAGCAGAGGACATTGCTCTCCACTGCACTCTCAAGAGGAGGTGAAGGCAAGAATGTGAAAAGTAGGAGACAACCTAAATAAAAAGCAGCAAATTTTAAAAGCTGGTCTGATTTTGCTTTTTCTTTAGGATGTACACGTTTACAACACAGTACTGAACAAGGTAAAATAGATGTTTCAAGAAGACCTACTAAAGATAGAGACAGAGAAAAAATATACACTGTGCTTCAGTGTGTGAATGTGTTATTCTCCTACCTTGTCTGCTAGGATGGCAAGCGTTCTTTCAAGGCCATTAGCTGATCTGTCCTTAGCAGCTCTTGAGAGCCTTTCTGCATAGTAACTGACTTGCGTTTTCAGGGTGTTGATCTGTGCAATAATTTCCTTTGCTCTAACAATGTCCTGTGGGATGTATATTATAGACTGGGAACTTGTTGAAGTGCTGAAAAAGAAAGACTGATTTTAGGGGGAAAATTGACCTAGAGGTGTACACATTACAGTGCCATGCTGGGGAATTAATGGCAGACAACAAAAATTTACCTAAGCTAGCAATCAACAGTGAAAGGCCAGTGGGCAATTGCACAGCAGGAACGTGATCCTAGAGCCTTCTCTGCCTTTACCGAAAGCATTCAGATGCAAATTTGCTAATCCCGTATGCCAAGGGGCTGTGGGCAGAGCTTGTATACCAGAGGGACAGCTTTGCTGAGGAGAATGTGGGTGATAAATTTTGTCATCAGACACAGAACCACTGCTTGCAGAGACAGCTTGCCCCACTCTCCCTCTGCTTACAACGCAGACACTTCCCTGAAGTCTGATTTACAAATCTGTACTATCACATAGCTACTAGCACCAGGAAAAGAAAATCTGCACTCCTTCCAAAGCAGAAATGCCATCCAGACTCATAATACAAAGACTGTGGTTTTAGCAAAAATTCCTTCTGCTAGTATATCCTTGCCTCTGCTGCAGGCCTGATTCATGTTACGCCAGCAAAAGCAATCTTCTGATACATAAAAACCAAAATATATCTCCAGGGTAATCCAAGGACTCTGTTCTTGGTGTAGCTTCTGTTAGCACACACTCAACTATACTAAACTAGGGACATGGTACAACTATCCCTATCATATACTCAGCTGTAACAACATAAAGCAATACCAAACTTTGGTCTTTTCCAAATAATAAGGAAAATAAACTATACAAATAAAACACATCTTTATATTGAGACACTGTGGCTCCACTCAGACTGCTCACTTGGCAGTGGAGGAGAACAGTTCATGTCCTTTAAGTTTAGATGTCTACAGAAGTTGCTTATCCAGTCTAAGACAGATGCTTAGACTCCCTCTGTAACTGCGGCAGAGAGAACAGCACTTCTAAAGAGAGATTTAACCCTACCTGAGAAGAGCCATTCACAAAAGCTGCCTCTTAGCTTAGAAAAATACTTTAAATTGAAGTTGTGCTCTCAGCTGACTGTTTGGAACCAACCCACCCCTACTCCCTCTGCCAGGCAATACGCTGTTTTTTCCCTCCAAGTAGGAAAGCTAAAAGGCCTTTGTATCAGCTCCAGCTGTGACAAGTGTGATGTCTGTTCACGATATGGCATCAAGCATGAGGTGACACCAACTGTACATTATTTTAATATTACTGATTTTTTCCAGTCATGACAGGCTTCAGTGTAGTAACAGCACAGAATAACCTACTGTTCGCACCAATCTTAGCACTGTCAACGGACACTTCTATGCTGAGAGACTACACAGAGAGGAGTTTCTTCTCCAGGCAGTTACCTCAGACGTCTAAGGAGTACGAATTCCTCTGCTACCCCTAGAGCAATGCTGTTAATTTCTGCAGCGTGTCTGTGAGGTAAGACAGGAGGGTTGCACGGGGCACGCTTTAAAATCATTGCCACAAATACCAGTTCTTGTCCCTTAACTGATATGAAGGCAAGGGGGTAGCTTAATCCCAGTATCTGTCTGAGCTCCCTTACAAGAAAAGATGGAGGATTTATTTTCAAAAAATATAAAGCAGAAGTGATTCTTGAAAGAGTTTCCTTATTTGTGTCCCTCTGGTCACCCACCCGAGTAGAGCAGAGAACAACCGCTCCCCAGTACTGCTACGCCATACAGCAAATCAACCTCAGTTTTTAGGACTTTCCCTGTATGTGATTTGTGCTCTCTATTGACCAGGGATCTTAGTGACAATTCCTCTGAGCAATTTCTTTCCACGACAGTGTGGTTAACATGCATAAACACGTATTTGGCAGGAAAGGCCATGCAGCATATTGAGATCTGATTTAGAATTGCTACACTTTTAATCACAAACATTTGCTGGGATGATCAGGGGGAAAAATTTATGGTGTAAAGTTCACATATATTTACTTTCCAACCTGCAATTGCTTTTTCAAATGAACAGCTCTCCTTGTACTATATCAGCAAATTCTAACAGAGCCTTAAACTCTCAGTGAATTAGGTGTTCAACCTTTAATATGAGTAATTTAGAGCAGAACTTCTGCGCTGTTGAACCACCAAGTAATGTTTCCTTTTCATAGCAGTGAACATCACAACATGAAGAAAAGTAAACAAAAGTGAAAATGTTTAAATGAAGACATGGGTTACAAAAATATAAACCATGCCCAATCTATCACCATAAAGATTAAAAAATATATAGTTATCTTAATTATCTTCCACCTCTGGCAGAACATTTCTCTCTCCAGGTAGCTTTCACTGGAAATAACAGGAAAATACATAAAATTCTTGTGTTCTGATCTTCAGCTTTCTAACTTTTTATGATCAGAGAGAGCCAGGAAGTTAGCTGTTCATTACAAACAAACATTGCAGATGAAATGAAATTCATTCACACATCATATTCTACAAAGCAGCTACAATTACTTAAAGCACAATTAGGGATGCCATGATGCATGACATTAAAAAGCCCTGCACACTTCAAAACACACCAGATCTTTGCCAGAGAAAAGAAAAGAAAAATAAAACAACCCAAAGAACAGAAACCCTCTCTACAGAACTCTCAGAAACAGAAAACTCACCAACACTCCTCATAACTGCTAAAAAAACAAAAAACCAAAAAAAAATTAGCAGATTGTTAGCAAATATCAAAAGCAGAAAACAAAACAAAGGATGTTGGGGGAAATAACTTCAGTCATCTTTTCAACAAGGCGGGTACATAACAATTAAACTTGTAAGCAAAAAAACACAGATTGCCAGATGCCCATGTGTTGTTCTGGAGAATGTTGTGGATGCACCAAGCACAGTTTTGCCAATGAAAGGACAAAGAACTGGAAGATGTCTATTTAACAGTGAAACTGAGGAGATGGATCTCAGTTCTACTATACTGGCTTTTATGATAACACAGAAGTACTCAAAAAGAAACTTTGTTCTTCAAATGTTGAACCTGCAGTTTCCATGGACCCAGAAAGAATAGTTCTCTAAAGCTTGCAGGAAAAGTACTGGATAGAAATTCATATCTCTCACCAGCTTAATTGCTGGATCGGGAAAAAAGACAAAAACAAAACCACACAAAAACCAACCAAAACCAAAAGACATGGGAACTTACATATTGCAGGACTGAGGCCCACTTCAACAGCTAAATCGACAGGAGGAGGTTATTTCAGAAAGCAATAAAGGTATCAAAAGAACAGGAAGGGTGAGCTTAACATACCAGTGTTTCCAGGTTTACAATTTCCTCCAGTCCCATCCTAGCACATGCTGTAAGTCAGGAATAATTACACCAGGCATATTTTTGCACCAGCCTTTTTATCAGTCGATATCTGACTGATGTTCACAGGATGCTGCTATTCACTTCTCCACTGCCAAAACTAATTCTGCAGTTGGCAGAGCCTCGTTCCCACGTCACTCTCTCCTCCCATCAGCTCCATATCCTACAAATCCTTTCTTTGGAAGGGCATTATCAAGGTCTCCTTTTCCCTGGCCACAATGACTCCTTGTCCTGCTGCTCTCATTGTTCCTTAAACTCTCCATACTGCAGCAAAGATAATGCAGACCCAGACAGCATTCTCTCTTCCCTGGGAGATGGAATTGGTACCATGCAGATCTCTCCCTTTAACATATGTGACCTTCCCACTTCCTGTCCCTTCCTCTAGTACATGTGGTTGCACTTCCAGACAGGGCACTAGACAGTCCCTGAAGACAGGACTGTGGAAGTCAAGTATCCTGCCTGTGGAGCAGAGGGAGGCCAGACTGAGAAGACGAATTTGTGCATACACCTTGAGGCAGCACAGAAGTATATACACCTAGCAATAGTCCGAGAACTAAAACCAAGCTGTCAGGAAGGAATCTGCCTATCAGTCACAGCTGTCCTGTATTAAAGAGAGTTCAGCAACAGGACCTTGAAGCTACAATAGGGGTGAAAGTCTCCTGAAGATAATTGGTTGAAAGCATGACGCAGTGCAGCTGAGGAGGTTCTACAGACAAATTTTCTAATCCACAATTACGAAGAACCCAAACACAACACCTAAAATAGCTAAACTAAATGAACAAGTATTCAGGAAAATTAAAGATTTCACTAAAAAGACTATTAGAAAGGGCCCATCAGTAAACAAACAAACAGGGTAATATAAAGGGGAAACTGTTTTTCCTCTCCTTTTTTGGAAAAAAAACATGGAATAATCTTCACATTGTATAGTAGAACTACTGAATGAAATGCACAAAACCAGAGAATGGGATGATTTTCCAAATCACTGAGCATGGACCAGGAGAAAAAGGCACAATGACAGCTGACAACAACATTTCTACTTACTGTTTCTTTGCCTCTTCAAATTTATGCAGCTTTTTCCGCAAGCCACCTGACTTAAAGCCTTGACAATGAGCTGCTGGTGCTCCTATGGTGACTATGTCGTAGTTCTGATCTGGGATGGACAAAAAGGACTTACAAATGAAAGCCTGTCATCTTTACTGTGGACAAACAATTGTGGAAATTCAAAAACTACTCTGAAAGTAATGGTTGTAAAAATTTGTGCAAATGTTTTGAATGGCATGGAAAACCGAATTGTTTCAGAGGCCCTGGAAATCTATCAAGAACTTTTCAGGTGAAAGAACCATACTTGAATGCAGGTTCTCTGCTTCTTAATCCAAAAGACTGACATTGAAAAAGAGGGCTTGAACATCAGTTTTTACGCAAAGCCTGCTATTACTGGAATCTCTCACGTGAATACATGGGACAAATGTGTGTCCATGGTTAGTGGGAATTCCAGTTAAAAGAAGGGAAAACCAAGGTTATTTTTGAAGAAACAAGCTTGATGTGAACAAACTGGTGTGATTTTGCATAACTGTACATGACGGTTCCAGAGACAAAAGACACAAGCTTAACAACAAAAAACAGACAGAACCTTTGCTATTCTGCTGCAATCCAAAATGACTGGAAGGGACATAGCAGCTTAATCCAATATATTGCCTCGTACAAAGGCTGACTTGTGTCACCTAGGGTACAGTTAACTCCAGAACGTAGTTTTGCCACCTACAGAATAGCGATAATCATACTTACACCTCTTCTTTTGCAAAGAGATTTGGAATCTGAGGACAGAAGGTACTACAAAAATGCCAAGTAGCACTAGTACGACAGAGCTGTAGTTTGCAGACACTTGGCTATATGTTTGAGGATAGAAATAAAAAATGGAGAGAAAAGTAACAGAATAAGGTGGAGAAAGATAAAAAGAAACAAATACCTGATCCTCCATCATCCTGGACTCTCATTCTTTGTATATGTAAATTCGTAGGAACAAATTCCAATTTTTTATCAGCTTTCAAACTACTGGCTTTAAATGAAGGACCTGAGAAATACAGGAGAAAAGTAAGCATAAAAATGCTCTGCTTCTGCTAAAATATTCAAGGAGTTTTATTCATCACTTGCTACATACTAAAGCAGAGGGAAAAAAAAAATCTTTTTGTTACTGTTCACAATTGTTCTCTGCTTTCAGAGTAAAATAAAATAAGGCAGACAAATATTCCCAGATCATTAGCAAACTCACAATAAATGTTAATAAATAAAAGAAATCTAAAACCAGTATTTTTTACTCATCAAACTAAAACATTCTGGGTTCCCAACTTCAGAGAAGCAATAACAACCACAGCTGAGAAGCAGCACATTATTATGAAGAAGAAATCACCTTTATACTGGTGCAGGTCAGTTAGATTTTCCTGATAAGTTAAAATAATTGTTTGGTACTGAGTAACTATTTGTCGACGAAGGCTTTCCCAACAAGGAGACAGTTCTCCCAGTTCTTCTAGTTCACAAACCCTAGGGAAAAAGGAAAAAAAAGGAAAAAAGCAAGGTGTTTAGCTCCATTGTCCACTTGACCAAGAACAAGTTCCACATCATATCGATGTAGCGCCATCCTCAGCTAATACATTCTCAGTTCACTCTGGTCCAACCTAGTCACCAGACTCCCAAAGCACAGCTGTGGAGCTCTACCCCAAGGTACGTAGGTTCCTCACAAGCAGAATACACCGTGTTCCCCCCCAGAAGCCTCAGGTGTTGGTTACAACCAAAGCTTCCCACCTTTCTGCAGGAGCTTCCAAACTATATGATGCAAACGATGGGCACTGTCATCATGTCAGGTGACTTGGGACAACAAGGACCTTTTTAGGCTACTCTACTGAACTTTGGTGGCTCTCAAATCAAATCAGAACTGTAACAGAACTTAGGTGGAAGATTAGCACCTATCTGACATTAGGTACAAGCAGTGTCTGCACTGGCCAGGTATCTACGCAACAGTTTTCAAGGCCAGGCAGGGAAGGTCTAAGAAGCATAAGCATTAATAAGGGTTTGGAGAGACAGAAGCTGAGCCGACAAAACCTTTGTCTGAAATTACGGAAGTTAAGCACTCAAGTTTCACTGTAGGTGGAATAAAGAATGACTGGCTACCCCTGGATATGAACAGGAAAACCTCTGGGCTTTCCCATTGCACCATGACTGCTAGGTTTTCAGACACTCTTCGTAATCCTGTGTTACATTCCATTCCCCAAGAGTGCTGCTGAGAAAATATCCGTTGTATTTCATGCTTGTATTACTGCCTTCCTGGATTAAGATATTATTTAGAATAAAGGAAGAAGCGAAAAGGTAAACAAGTCAACACCAGACACAATGCAACAGCACATTACCCCACAAAAGGTAGAACAATTGTCTGTCAAAAGGATCCAGCAGTTCTTTTTGCAGTTCTCTCAATATCCCTAATCCATAGTTTTAATCAGTTGTCTGTGTATAATTTAAGATAGCATTTCACAGAACAATTTCCACTCCACAATATTTAGGATATTATCAAAAAGAGGCAAATTTCCAAGAAAAATACCAGACTGATTTGCCAAAAGGCAACAATGTAAATTATATTCAAATCTGTGACTTGGAAAAACACACTTCCAGTTTCATCTTGTACACTGCTTCTGCCTAAGATTCTACTATGACCACTTTGTCAAGCTCCCTGCTCAAAATAAGCCAAGCAAATGCACAGCTTAACACTTCAAGTTTACTTGTTTGTCCCACAGGGCTAAGACAGCAGGGGATGTACATGCCATAAATAATTAGGTAGTTGAAATATCCCCTCAGTTAGATGTTTCCTTTCAAAGAGCTCTGGGCCAGAAGGGTTTTATGTAAGAGACAGCAGTTGTGATTATCCAAGGACATTTTAAAAGTCACCAGGACGTTAAGACAGAAGCAGCTGTGCTTGTGTAGCTGTCCGGCATGCCTCTGGGCTGCAGCAGAGAGAATGGAGAAAAGAGCGCTTAGCTACATCTGAGTAATCCTATGAATATAAAGTGTGATTGTGCCATTTCCCACACTGTAACAAAATAGGGCACCAATTCCAAATGAACATGACAGTAACTCACCTTAAAGAAAAACATTCATTTCAAATACAAAAGCACCGACAGAAAAGAATTCTGCATATCATTGAAGGTCAGCCTCAACTGAATAGAGGGAAGGGAGTCTTTCTCACTAATTACACAAAAGTCATGTTTACCTTTGAGGCACACGATTCAGAGCAAACAAAATTGTATTACCAATCACCTGGGCTGTTATTAACCAACAACTGTATACAATATGCATCCGTCAATCTCTGTATGATTTTAGCAAGAGCCTCTGAGCAGTCACATTTCCTCACTGCCAACAGTCTTAATGGGAGCCACATCTTTTCCCCCATTCACCCCAAATTCTCCTCTTATTATCTTCAAGCCTTTAAACTGCATCCATCACAGATGGCACCTTATGGGTAAGCCTGCCAAGTCTTTACAGTATTACGGCTGTACCTCGTAATGAATAGGTGCTTTTAAACATACTGTGAGGACAGCTGTAGAGAACCAAAGACATAAAATAAGCTGTGAATAACCCATGTTTAAATGTGTAATGGCATATCCCAAGCCCCCTCCATCAAGGTTGTAGCAGGACAACTATGCAAGATACAGCATTCATTGTCTAGAATCTAAAATCTGACTACTCTTACTAAGTTCACGACACTAAAAAACAAAACTCAACAGCAGAAAAAAAAAAACTATGTGAACTTTGGAAACTCAAACAGTCATGTCAGGCATTACCTTTTCCATACATTACAAAAATTCACTGCCACTTTCTCATGAGAACTTATAATTTTTACAAAATATGAAAATACTTGAAAACACTATAGACTAATTCTGCCTCCACATATGGATTAGCATAGGATTTTCACAGAATCACAGAATCACAGAATAGTAGGGGTTGGAAGGGACCTCTGTGGGTCGTCTAGTCCAACCCCCCTGACGAAGCAGGGTCACCTACAGTAGGCTGCACAGGATCTTGTCCAGGCGGGTC
>Ga0181612_130085_pt1 | contig 16031 bp, 6 predicted proteins | sample HoacroProtozoa21_FD_119630 | JGI IMG/M metagenome (GOLD analysis project Ga0181612, IMG submission 119630) | Hoatzin crop microbial communities from Cojedes, Venezuel. Combined Assembly of Gp0051906, Gp0051904, Gp0051908
TCAAAGCTGGTATTTAGTTTGCCAGTCATGTAAGAACTAATTTCAAACAGAATGGATAAAAAGTATTTCTTAAAATCAATGAAGCCTATGATCTGGGCCTTGACGTGATTTGGATAGCTGAAAGAGATTATGGAGGCTCGTGGTTAGTGTTTATGCGGTTAAATAACATTTTCTGCTTTCACAGAGTTCTCGTATGTGATGCTGAATATGATATACAGAAAATCGGAGCCTGCATTTCCCAAAGGCCAGCATGCAGTGCCATATTAGGTATTAACCATCAAAATGAGAGCGTATACTAGAAGCGGACATTTCACTAAATGTTCTTAACAGAGGACGCACTGATTCCGTGGATGTTTTCATTTCTTAGAGTTTTTCCCCTTCATTAAACTCAGATCTCTTTCTCCTTCTCTTACGTGACAGATGAGTTTAATATTTCACTTTAGTTAGGCACTGGAATGATGTCATGTTTAATTAGTTCAGCCTCTCACAGAATCATGATTGCACACACAGTATTTTACCTTGTTGCAAATACTCTATGATACATTTAGTTCTGCAAATTTACTTGTTTTTTGGGAGTTCTGGTACAAGAACTCACATTTGATTGGAATATTTTTGGAAATGGGAGATTTAACCAGGAGCTTTAGTTACTGCACTTTGTCCCACTAAGAAGCATAAAAGTTCTCTGTAAAACAAGGCAAAAACTCAATGAATACCTATGAATATTTTCATCTGTTTTATTACTTCCATGTCATGCACTCATTGGAATCCAGCCAAGGATCTACTTCCTATTGTTAAGCTTTGTACTTTACCTAAAGAATATAAAATGTTATTTTCTCTGATGGAAAAGCAGGCAGACAGAACATGGAGTTCTTCATAGGGTGAGGAATATGAGACAGAATTCTGCACAAAAAAAGAGTTCTTGCTTTGTCTTTTGCCTAGCTAGTGCTGGAAAGCAGTGCTCTGGGATGTCAGGGCACTAGTATGGTGTAGGGTGGGGTGCTTAATATAATAAGGTGGCATTCTCTGAATTTTGACAGATTGCTATTACTTTGCACAGGTTTAGCATAGGAGAGAGTGCACTCATTTGAATCAAGTTTCTCATTGTTTCTATTGCCGTATAAAACTCATGTTAGAAATTATTTGTTTTGTATTCAGACATAAACTTTTATGACCAGAAATCCCATAAAACCAGCTGTCTCTTTTAGTCTAAGCTTGTCCTTAAAAGTGAAAAATGCTTGGCTTCTTTCACCTTGTTTATCCTCCACATCTGTAAATGTTTTGGATGGGAACACACTGCTGAAATATAAATAATACTTGCTTTGCTCAAGCTGTTGAGGTTCTCTCTCCAACTATATCAGCCCAATTTTCAGAAGGTAAGAAGCAGTGACAAGGGAGCATCACCCAGTTGAAAGGGATTATGGAGGACTAGTGACAGGTCCAACTCCAGAAATGTTGCTGGTGTCTGGGGTGGTCCTGCTTTTTATGCTGGACAGTTCTACAAGACAGTTGCTTCCAGGCCTGCATGTTGATGTCTGTAACCAATTGTTCACCACCTGAGAAAAATGGTGAACTTTCACATACCTCACTGCCAGAGATTGTTTCGCAGACCCCCATTATCATGATATCTAAAAGGCTACAAATAAAAAGTGCCCGTTTTTGTTTGTTTTGCTTTCAGCAAGAATGCACTCTAATGTTATAGCTTTGAAGATTAAACTGGGCATATGACCTAGTTGCTACGGAAACCTCTCTGGAATAAAATGAAAAGCAAGGGAGGGAACACTGGTGAGTGCTAATTTACAGAAGTAAGAATATTAAGTATCCTTGATCTGTGGCAATTGATACCACCTCCCTGTTTTATTTATTAGCAAAATGGTTGAAAGCAGATATCTCTTAATTTGCCCTCTGGAAAAAAAATGTATACACAATTGCTACTTTGCAGTTATGGTCCATTAGTCATATTAGCTTGGCTAATGCAAGAAGGATTATTATTGTACTGATCCCCATGTGCAATAGACATAAAACAGTGTAGACACTCTCAGTATGGATGTTACTATTGTAATCCCTCAGAAGCCACATGGTGGCTTAACCTTGTCTGGCTGCCAGGTGCCCACCCATCTGCTCTCTCACTCTGCTTCCTCAGCAGGACAGGGATGGAAAAGAAGAAGAAAAGCTTGTGGGAGATTGATCACCAGTTACCATCACTGGCAAAGCAGACTTGACTTGGTGAAGATTAGTTGAATTTCTTGCCAATTAAAAACAGAGTAGGATAGTGAGAAAACAAACCAAAACTTAAAACACCTTCCCTCTGTCCCCTCTTCTTCCCACATTCATCTTCACTTCTGATTCTTTTTCCTCCTGCCCCCTGAGCAGCACAGGGGAATGGGGAATGAGGGTTGTGGTGAGTCCATAACATTTCTTCTCTGTCACTACTTATTTATTACACTGTTCCTCTGCTCCAAAGTGCGGTCCCTCCCATTGAGTACAGTCCTTCATGCTCGAACGTGGGTCCTTCTTATGAGCTGCTGTTCTTCAAGAACTGCTCCAGCATGTGTCCTTTCCATGGGGTGCAGTCCTTCAAGAATGAACTGCTCCAATGTGGGTCTCCCAGGGGCCACAAGTACTGCCAGAAAACTTGCTCTTGTGTGGGCTCCTCTCCATTGGCCACAGCTCCTGCCAGGAGCCTGCTCCTGTGTGGGCTCTCCATGGGCTGCAACTTCTTTCAGGGCACATCTACCTGCTTCAGTGCAGGGTCCTCCACAGGCTGTAGTGTGGATATGTGCTCCAACATGGTCCTCCATGGGCTGCAGGGAGACAACTCAAGTCATCATGGTCTTCTCCAGGGGCTGCAGAGGAATCTTTGCCCCAGCACTTGGAGCTCCTCCTCCCCCTCCTTCTTCGCTCACTTTGGTGTCTGGTGCCGAGAGCATCCCTGATGGGCTCATTTTTGGCCAATGGTGGGTCAATTTTGAAGCCGACTGGAACTGGCTCTGTCCAACGTGGGGGCAGCTCCTGGTGTCTTCTCACAGAAGCCACTCCTGCAGCACCTCCTCCCCCCCCCGTCCCCCGACAGATACACCCAATACAAAATGTTAAGTTGCTGATATCTTCTTTTAACATGGATTATCTAGTTTGGATGTTTTTTTCTAAGGATTATCACTCTGACTGGTCACTACTTTGTAATTGGCTGTTTCCTCCCGACTCCTAACAGGCTGAAATAGAGCACAGGTGGGATGCTCCCCCCATTGCCCTGACTGCAGATCAGCACTCCTGACTATGAAGCTGCTAGGTACATTGTGGTTGGACAACCAAAAATAAAGTCTTTCTATAAAATCTACAAAAGTTCTGTAGAAAGCTAAATCCTGGGAGATAAAAGCCTCTTCTCTCAGTGAACAAGGCACTTGAGCCCAACTGAGTCAGCTTGCTGTCCAATTTATCTTTGTCATTATCACCAGTTCTCATAAAGACATATGATTTTTCCTCTTGTGTGGTAACTCTGTCTGCTTTGTGTCTAACACAGTCCACCTACTTCTTGTCTGTTGTGGTTTTCATCTGACAGCAGGAGGCGGAACATGAAAGTAGGCAGGGTGAGGACAAAAATGCTTTATCTATGAAGTGCAAAAGGACCAGAGCAGAAGAGGGGTAGTGAGCACATGTATGCTTTGTATTTTGATAAATCATAAATGATGAGCTATCTTTCCCTGACATTCCAGTGACCTCTTTAAACCAGATTTAATGATACATCTTCATAGACACAGATCTGGGTTTTTTCCTTAAGTGTGACAGCATCTTGTAATCTGCACAGGTAGTCTGTCATTGTGAATGTGAGGGATGCCAGAATACTTATTTTCCTTGCTTTAAATGCTTGTTTGAAACCATATATGTGCAACACAAGGAAATACATTATTAGCGCATTCGTTCACTGCAGATGACACATACACACAGAGCAGACTATGCCCATTGGTTGTACCTGGTGAGTTTAGTTCATCACAGTTTAATGAACCACTACACCATAGCATGTCCTTCTATCTAGGCACTGTCTGAAAAGATAGTGTTTCAGAACTGGAGCTCCTGTTCACATTGAAAGTCCCAAGATCATTTTTTATTGCCCTTTATTTTACCTTCTTTTGTAGGACATTCTTGCTTTCTTATTTCCTTTTTTTTATGGATGGAAAAAATATATAGATTGTTTCTAAAGCAGAAAGAGAAAAAAATTACTGCGAAGTCCAGTGCCATTCATTTTTACCTGCGAAGCTGATGAATGAAGTGTAGAGTTTTACTGTTTTACCAGCTCCTACCTGTAGAAGTAATATGTTCAGTAGGTCACGGTGACCTCGTGATGCCTGTTTTCTTGAGTTGACTTTGCCATTTGTTAGGAACAGTAAATGGACCAGGTGGTAGAGACTTAGGAAAGACAAATCTTGTTGTTCATGCTTCCCTCTTTGCTCTCTGTACTTAAAAATCTCTTGGCATTGTACAATCCCTAGCAGTTGGTGGGCCTTTCTTTTCCTAAATATGGATTACACAATATGTGACATTCTGGGTAATGTTTTTATTTCTCACACCTGCGACTTTTAAAATTGTGTTTAAACCACCTCTTTATACATGTAAATGCAAGTATATATTTATATTACCATACACATGTATACCTCCTCATGCTTGTGTGAAAACTTTGAATTTGCTGAAGTATAACATCTCTCATCTTCTGGGGATAGAAGGCCTGCATACTTGGGGGATTTTTTTGGCACATGTTCCAGAATGCAAGTTTTTATTACTTAGAAACCTCATGAAAATGAAATTAATTGACAGTTGACTGCTTCTTTCCATCTTAATTTTTAAACTTCAGGAAATTATGAATAAGAGCATTGAGATTTGTTTCCCTCTAAGTAATACTCTGTGTGCACAACACCAAAAATCACAGTAAAATTATTTCCCTAATAATGTCAAGAACTAGTCACGGGCATTCTGCCTTCAAGAAGCAATTAAGAAATTATTCCAGAGGGGATATCTGCTAAAACTTCTTTGCAAAACAAGTTAATCAGAGTGGGTAGGAATTAATTTTTTTACCTCATATTCAGAGACCTAGGGACATTTTTCACCTAGTTTATTTACAAAGGAGGAAGTGCACAGAGACGTCTCAAGAGCGAACTAATGTGAAAATTAAAAAATGGTATGTCCATTTGAAGGATATTAAGACACATTAAAGAAGCTGCTTGCAAGTGAGGGAAGGAATGACCTTGCACAAAAATGTGTCTTGATATAAAACAAACAAACAAAAATATAAAAATTTAAAAAAAAATTCCTCAGCAGTAGAGAAGATATGAAGATGTTTGAAAATGTGTGTGTGGGGAAGAGAGCAGGGAAGGTCAGTGCCAGTGGGTCAACTTGCTACTGGTAAACTTATTACAGAGTAGGACTTTAAAATGTCTGTCTGGTGTCACCAAGGAACAAGGAGATCAGCAGGTCATATGTAAAATAACAGCTAACTAAAGCTACAAAAGCTGCTTTAACTTGTGGCTCTTGGGACTAGAGTTTCTGTGTTGAGAATTAGAAGACATCAGACTTTTATCAGACCATAGTATTTGCTGTTAGGTTGTTCACCTTTCCTACCTCCTCCTGCTAAGACATATTGGTAGATCCAGGCTTACCATTTCCTAATCAGTCTAAGAGGATAAATTAATACTGATGACCTCAGGGCTGAAATTGTTTACAACAAAGCTGAGGCAGTTGCAGAAAAGCTTGGAAATTTGCCTCAGTTTCTCATCTTCAGAGGAGAGTCATAGCACTATGAACATTGTGGAGATACTGTTAACAGTTCTGTGATGCTGAGATGTACCCTCCATAATACTGGAGACGTACGTATGCACATTAGTTTGCGAGGTTGAAGGTAAAGAGGGAAAGGAGTTATTTATCTGATAAGCTGGGTGCACTTTCAGACATTCATGAAGAAAATTGATATTTTCTGATGCCTGAACTGTATGTATAAAAGGAGATGCAATCATATGTGAAGAAAAGAATAACTTCATCTTTCAGAGACGCACTAGAAGTGCTCTGTAGTTTTGTGATTAAATGTCTGAGGGAGTGATTAGTTAGCAGATCAGTAGCTATTTCACGTGACTGAGCACATGGAGTAACGCCATACCTGTTTTATAAATTATAAAGCATATATTTGTCTCTGCCCTACTAGAAAAGACAAAAAGAAAAAAAAAAACTAAAAATGTTTGCTTCCCTCTTGTCCAGTACTAGTCTTAAAATTGCTAAGGTTTTCCAATAGCCCTGTACAATTACAAGCGAACCTGCAAAAAGTCCTGTTATCACAGGACTGAAGTTCTAAGTGATACTGCCTGGCTGCTACTTCTCACTTAGGGATATCAAAGCATATGTGAGTCCAACACAGATAAATAAGTAAACTTTTGATAAATGTTTAACTGCAGTTGAAAACAAACACTCATTAAAAAAAAAATCACAGTTTGCTTCAGCTAACCTCTGCTCTGTTATTTACTGGCTGAACAGTATACACCTGTTGCTTTTCTGTTGCTCTTACTCTTTGAAGGTACAACCTTCTTAGCAGGAAATTATTTTAGTTGATGGTTGCTTGTTCTTAGTGCCTGCAGTAAGCTCTTGCTCTTCCATTTAATGTATGAAGAATGAGTTGTCTTTCCATTTATAATCAGAGTTATTAAACTTTGTGAAGTTGCTCCTCTTTGACAGGAGAAAGATTATCAAACAGATGATCAGACTCTAGAAAGCTGCCACTCATTGTATGGTCTGAGGATTGCAGCAAAAGCTGTCGAAGTCGCGCTGTGCACTACACACTAAATCAGCTACTCATGCCATCTACACAGCCTGCGTAAGAGACCCCAGGGCAGGCCATGATCTAAGCTTTGCAAGTAAATGTAAGTGATAAGCAAGAACCATTCAGAAACTCATCAGTGCAGTCTAGGCAGATGATGTGTAGGACAGGTCCTGGAAATTTAGTCCTGTGAATCAGCAGTAGTGAAGTGCTTCAAGGGAGAAGGGGATACATCTTGTGTCCAAGAGTCATCCATCCTAGGTTTTGGATAGATGTTATACTCCTGACCTCCAGATTGGCTGTCACTGAACCGGTGCCAAGAACTGCCCTGTCCACACAGTAAAAAGTACAGATTATTAGGGGTGGATCTGTGGAGTCCAATCGACATCCATTGTGCACAATATTTCATCAAGTTTTACACTAACTCTAGCCTGGTCCCTGGTTAGTAGATGCACTCCTGAAACACATATTTCCATTTAGTTTCATCCAAAAGATAACTAGTTCATGCACTCGAAGACTGCTCTGTGATCTGAGCCAAAGTATCTAAAACTGGGATGGCTGGAGTGATTTTGAAAGCACACTTCTGAGTCAAAATAAATTTCTAATGTAGATACACCCAACAGAAATGTAAAGTGCATGGACCATGGTCTTGCTGTACTAAAAGCTTCTTCTGAACTTCTTTTTCTTTTCCAGTGCAAACATACCAGAAAATCTGGCCTCACAGCTAACACCTTCAGTCAGAAAATAAAAGTCCTTCCTCTTTTCTTTTGGGGAATATTTAAATGTCAGTGTTATCCCAAAGAAGAGCTTTTTAACACAAACTAAAGAAACCTTTTCCTCAACAACAGGCAATGAAGTTAAAACTCAGGGACTGTAAGGACAATCTCCAGTGTAACCTTCTGGAGGCTTCTGCATTTTAAGACCAGAAAGAGCCAGCTTTAATTCCTCTGTAACACAGGCCCTAGATTTCACAGAGAGATTCTCGCACAAAGCCGCTTAATTACTGTTCATGCTACAGATGTTCTTCTCCTACTTTCATGACTCCCAGGAAGATACTACTCTCAAAGGAGCTCTGCACCTGTGATTAGTTACACTTACTGCTAAATGTACAACTTGCCTGCAATGTGCAAAGTTTTGATTGACAAGAAAACAACACGGAATTCCAGTAGAACCGAAGTATTTTTTGAGTGAATTTTCTCTGTAGTAAGTGGAGGGGCTTTCATGAAAATTATTTTGCCTTCACTTTTGTATTCATTACATGCACTAGTATGGATACAAGCAACTGTTCATTCAATTAAATGCTATGCTGAGTATCCTTGGACTTTGAAACAAGATCCTTCTGGGAAGAGCTCAGATCCTCTATCTATGGATACTTCTCAAAAATACGTGTAGGACAGGTAGCAGGAAAGTCACTTCAAGGAATATCTCTCCACCTGATAGATGGTGGAAAGTCCCAGCTGTTGATGCTGGCTGTGCTGCAAAGGAGTTCAGCAGCAAAAATGCCTGGAAATCTCCTCTTATCAAGCGAAGAAGAAACTCCCTTATGGCAATTTTCAGGTAGCTTCAGTTTAAGGGACTGATTTACCAACTGTGGATTGCAAGAGAACCTCTCTGAGTAGTTTCGAAAGGCACTGGAGTGTGCCCTGGGAAAGCAGCTTTACTGGGAAGTATAGGGCCACTCTAGATTTGTTATATCTGCCAGCAATTGCTGGAATATAGAATTAAATATACATACACTGTCAGAAGAGGTAGAACACACTCAGTACTTTTCCTGAAATATCCATATCAGGAAATCCACAGAGCCTTCAGATAATGATTTTATAGCAAACAACATTGAATTCACCCTTTTAGCTATGGATCAAGTTGTCTGTCACTGGATAGGTGTGAATGAACTTCCTGGGCAAAGGAGCTTTCTTGACTGCTTTCCAGAGGTCTCAAGGACATGCCTTTCTTGTTTCATGTACAGCTCTTCCATGTTTGCAAAGCTTGTGTGGTCAGCTTGATTTGAATGCTGAAAGTGCAACAAAGTGGCTAAACAAATGAGCGCATGATTGAAAGTGTTTGCCCTGAATCTTTATTTTAGGGAAATTGCCAGAAGCTCTAGCTGCTGGTTTTAGCTGCCTTCCCTCTCTTCTCCTAGTTGCAAATGCTGTGTTCAGTGGCATGTTTTACAGACTTTGTTTCACACTTGAATTTTCTCATATTTATGTTAATATATGTCTGCACCAACAGTTTAGGGGTATAGGGAAAATATTCAGATGTATAGTATAAATATTTGGTTTTAGTTAGACTTCCTAGAAATTATTTTGCTACAATAGGTTCTACACTGACAGCTGGACATAGGAAAAGAGCTACTTGCAATGTTGTTTGGTTGTCGGTCAACTAACCATCATTTCAGCTTGAGTTTATAGACAGCATGCTTTCTCACACCACCATTGCTGGAGAGCAAAGTTGTTTTTGCCTCAGATTTATTACTATGGGTCTAAAATGGAAATATTTTGGTCTGTAAAGTTTCCCCCTGAAAAGACACAGATCATGGTCCCACTAATTGAGTTTTGTGGCAGACAAGCCATAAAAAGTATAAATTAGTCAAACAGAGCATACTATGAATTTGAAGGTACATTTTTTTTGTTATCTTTTTAATTTGTTTTCTTTTAAATTTGGATTAATTTTTCCTTTATTTTGACTGTTATCTTTATGGTTGTGGATTTATCAGATGATAGATAGATAGATAGACTTTTTAAGTAACTGCCAGGAATGGTAATTATATAGGCATTTGCATTGGAGACTTCCTCTGTGGACCTGCATTTAATGCAGCAGCTGATCTGAGCAGATGGAAATTAGAAGCAAGAGGGATATGCTGAAAATCACACCATGGGAAAACTCTGAAAAAGATGTAACCTGCCTGTTGGACTGTAAAATTGGCCTGAGATGGCATGTGGTAGTCTGTGCTCAGCTACCTAATTCCTCCAGTTTCATTGACGATGTCATAAGACCAAGTAGATGTCCTTCCGGAGTGTACAATATCATCAAAATACAGAGATGTCTGTGTAGAAATTATTGTATGTCCTAAAATACAAATAGATAAATTTCTAGTTAATGTCACTTTGACAACATATCTAATGTGGTTATTCTTGCCCCCCAGTCCTATGTACAAACAGAAGAAAATCAGGTTGGTGCTTTTACAGAGAATGTGCTGTCACTACGTCACTACGCTGATCATTCAAAACATTGAAGTATTCACAAAGTACCGCAAGTTCTATTTGTATGATGCATAGAGCTTACATTATGCAAAGGAAGCTCTAGTTTTCAAATACACTAATCACTGAGTTTATCCAGATGTGCTCAGTGTAAAAAAAGTTAACTAAACTTATGCTCTGAGGAACACTGTGAGATGTTCTTCAAAAGTAATCTGTAGGTGGAAGAGAAATAAGCTGGTGCTTGCATATGTAGGAGTAACATGGAATTTTTTTCTTCTTTGATGTAAAAGATGAGAAGAGTGTCACTGTCAGTGATGGTTCAGCTATGCAGCTGTTTGCAGGAGCTGGGAAGAAGTATCAAGTCAGTTTGTAATATTTGCATACTGAAAAGTGCACTGTTCGTTCACTCACAGATTTATGTCTCCTAGACTCTTTGGAGAAATTTAGAAAGGGATGAGGTTAAACAATTGAAATTCCAGACCTGATTTCAAAAAGAAACATATATCTTGTAATTCTCATTGTGCTTTTATTTGACAAGAATAGTTTAACTTGTCAGCAACATCTGAAAAAGCAGATGAGTTCGACTGAGGAGCCCAAAATTTATACCATGTATGATTTAGCTATTTTTATACTTTCTTTTTCCTATCAGGTTCCTTTATTTCAAATCTCAGATGCCACAGAAATAATGTCACCAACAGCACGATGTGATCTTCCCCCTAATATCTGTGTGAAAAAGAATAATTCAGATTTAATAGGAGAGAATATATAACTGAATTTAATTTTAAGACTTTTCTACTACTATGACTGTCATATTTCCACAAATAATGTCAGGTTGTTCATTCACCTCCGATGATCTCTGTGGCTCAAATATTTATTCTTTACTACCCACGTTTCTTGACTGCTGGAGTGAAAATACTGTAGTCAGTCACGTTTATTTTTGAAATTACTAGCTCCTTTTTCTTTTCATAGTAGAGCTTTTTGAAAGCCAGTTTTGTTGTGTTTGTTAAACTTTATAGAATGACAAGTGCCCATCTAAACGGGCAAGGTGCATCTAATGAACGCTTAAACAAAGTCAATACATAAAAAAAGAAACTGCAAAGCCGCATCACATCATCTTTTCTTGCTTCAAAAGGCATTTTTGAGTTTAACTCACAGAAGGTCTTCCGTATGGCTGAACAAGATATGAGTGACTCAGAGCATGTCAATGAGATATCTGAAACATTACTCTAGACTTCACCTACTTGAATATTACCTATATCATTACTGCTGAGTGGTTACCATTAGCTAACAGGTTAGGCTAGCTTTGTAAATCAGATTTGGGTATCTGTACACTTTTGTTCAAAACACTTTTCAGTCCTGACACAGATGTTCATGCCGTGTCCGAGAGGTTGGAGTGAACAGGTGAAAGCACACTCAGGATATTTTAGTTCAGTAACTGTACATATTAAGAGCACTGAAGACACAGGTGACAGATATTTTTGTGATGAAAACCACACACAGATGTGGGGTACACCTGCAAGGAGTTAATCTACACAGAAGCCTGTGCCATTGCACCTGGTCTAGGGGTTGGTATTAACAAAATTTCATGATCTGAAATTGTATTCCTAATTTCAGTCTGAACAGAGCCGTAACATCAGTGCTATTAGTACTCCCCATGCCTATGTAATGTGGAAATGAGTTCTTTTTTATTCTTAAATCAAAATAATCTCTGCACATATACTGTCAGAACTGTAGAAGTGTCTCTATGGGAGCATTCCTGATGCTGAAAGTGTTTCAGGTAGCTACTGAATACTAGTGAGATGTTCCAGTCTTCTGAAAATTAGTTGTTCTTCATTCAGATCATCTCATCATATGTTTAAATACCAATTGAAGTCTTCCAGACAAGAAAACATATTGAAATATTTAAGATAAAAAGAATTATGTTCGGGTTTGCAATTTAGAAAGAAATAGCTTAAACTTTCTCTTTCTTTTTTTTTTGTAGAGAAATGTGATTAGCAAGGAACATGGGCCTTCTTCATAACGGCTCATGAAAAATCATCCAGAAAACTATCATTAAGTCATGCAATTTTCATAAGTAGGCATCATGGACTTCAATAGGCTGGAAGCTTAACTTAGTGTATACCTGCTTTCCGCCCTGAGAACCTTTTAATGGTCTGCGACTTGCACTGCCAGGCAATTGCTCTATTACTCCGCTGATGGTAATCATGGCTAGTATAAGATTAAAAGGCTGCCTAATCTTCACACTGCTGTCAGTCACAGTCAATGGAAAAAGTCCTGAAAGGTGATGCACAGTTTGTGAGCTGAATAAGGAATGGGGTGCACTTTTCTTTCAGTGCTGAAGAACAGATGGTAAGCAGAAAAAAAGGTGCTCCGCTTCAAGTGACATTAAACCATCAGCTGCAGAAGAGTGCAGTCGTTTTGGGGTGCCATTCCCTGTGGAAGGGGGTGGCAGAACTGCTGGTGGCAGAACTGAGGATCCCCAGACAGGAGCTGCATTTGCCATCAGGCAGCCACATTCCTGCCAGGGGCTGTGCAGGGGCATCTGGAAGCACGGGGAAGGCAGAGGCAGATGCGGCAGCAGCGCAGACCTGTCTTCTACCTGACCTGTTTTGAAATCGGGTCATTGACTGCAAATGAGACTCAGAGTTAGAAATCACACTCGGCTCAGGGGGTTTCTTGCACACTTTTCATTTGACTGTGTGTGCTGTGGGCCTCCCACCCTGCTTCTGAGCCCTGCAGTACAGTGCTCTGCCTGCATAGCTGCCTGATCTCCATGTGCCAGTCTTCACGTGTGCACTTCTGCAGCGACTATGGCACACTGCCGGCTCTCCTGCCTCGCTGTGTCCTTCAGCAGGGCTACCTCAGCAGTGGGCAGCTGCCCAGCTAACTTCATTGCTGAAAGGGACAATGGAGTATCCAAAGCACAAGTAGGAGACGGCTTTGCTATCACTGAAGTCGCGGCTCTCAGATAGTTCTCCAGGAGTCAACAAAAAGCAAATGTTTCCACCTGATTTACTACCACGCAATGGCAGTAAAGCATTTGCTGGCAGCCTCTGGCTTTATAAACTTTTATCAACCCTGTAACCAGGCAGAACTTCCGATGCATTTGCCCACCCGTTAGCACCAGTTGATGCAGGTGCCTGCTTCCAGCATGAGAGCAAGGGTTGTTCATGATCTTTCTGTCATATTCTCATATTAATCCCTGCAGGTAACATGGTGAAGATTAGATTTAAACCTACGATATAATTCAAAGTGTATTTCCTAGTCGGAAGTAGTGCCAGTGCAGCTGAGCAAACGGTAGGATGTACACAGCAGTATACCTTCTATACAGGGTAGCAAAAAGTGGGAGGCTGAAATTAAATTATCAGATGCCCATTACCCATTCTGATTACCTTGTTAGACAGTGTTTCTACTATTTCATTGTATTGCATGAGTGTTTTATCTTGAATTTTTTATTGTGGAGACTGCCTTTTGGAGTAAGTGAGTTCAGACACTCTCTGTCTACCTGCCCTGTGAGACCTGGCATTTACTGATGTGCACAACCTTGTCAGAATTTATGGTGCTGGTACAGGCAGCTGGGCTGTAGCCATAATTGCCTCCAGAGAAGATTGAGGAGTTCAAGTGTTTGGGGTGACAGATAGGGCTACAGTGACTTTTCCTGCAGGAATTAGGAGTGACACCGATCTCTCCTTTATTCAGTTCAATCAGTTTTGTTGTAGGTTGAAGATGATGTAATTCAGAGCTGCATGTTATAAGTGTTTTATTCTTTGAATTACTGCTATACTTAAGCCATTGCAAACATGCACATCTTATTCTTCTCTTGGACAGCTGCCGCTGTTAAGCTGAGCAGCAAAGGTTTTCTCCTGAGGATTAGAGCTCACTGGGAGCCTTACAACAATTCCTTCTCTTCTGAAATATGTAGGTTTGTCAGAAAGTAGGATTTTCTGTAGAAATATTCTGTTTTGTACCTAAGAGTTTCCTCCAAAGTGTGATAAGGGGTCAAATGAAACCTACCAAGTGAGTCTGCCAAGCTACGGGATCACAAGAGCATTGATAGTGTGGTTGTCTGGACATCTCTCATAATAAGTACAGAGTGTCTGGGTCAGGCATTGTACGTGTGTGTCAGCTCTTTGCTTCAGAGGGACCCTGTTGGCAAATTGCTGCATGACTCGGAATTCCAGTGCTTCTGGTTTCCCTGTTGACCTAAGAAAACATAGGAAGATCTGTACTTGAAACCATTTTCTATCTACATGGCATAGAGTTTGAAAGTCCTAAAAGCCCTCTTCTGTCCTCTATTTTGTTATGAAGGATTCTTAGATCTTCAAAAGATGGGCTAGCCAATTAACTAGTTGAAGTTTTATAAAAATTAGAGGAAAAGAAGTCCTAATTCTTCAGAATGATAATGAATTTTCTCAGTTGTATTTCTGCAGGAGTCCTCATTTGCACCAAAAAAAATAGATTTAAAAGCCAAAATAGAAGGAGTCTCTATGGGATGAACATGTCAAGTTTAGACCAGTTGTATCAAGGTATCTCTTCTCTATACTTTCTCTATGGAGTCCTTCTTTCATGATCCAGATTTTGGGACCCACTTAAGGCCTGGGTTCAAAATTACTCTGCTTTTGAAGTAATACAGCGGGTGATGTAACCTGTGGCTCTCCTACATCTGCTTTATGGCAAGTCATTTGTCTAGATGCTGTGGTGAACTGGAAACTAATTGACAACAACAGTGAAAAAATGGAAGCACATGGTGGAGTCTGGGCAGATTCAAAACTCTCTGTAATATTATCACATTGCCTTCAGTCCATATGCAGCCCATTTCCAGTTCTAAACACATTAGTTATCCCATCCCATCCCAATCCAGCAAAGCAGTTAAGCGTATGCTTAAGTCAAATTGCTGTCAGTCTGATTTAAGCAGCACTTAAGCAAAGCACATTCTTAAATGCTTATATGATTGCAGAGGGATTGAAACATGTGCTTAATGTTCAACACATATTGGTATGTTTTGCTGAATGGGAACTTTGAAAATGGAAAGGGACTATTGCTATTTTTCCTCATTGTACCAATGCTTATTCCTGCAGATAGGCTGATTACTGTTAGAATGGGATGAGGTTAGTTCACTAGGGTTGCTCTTGTATATCAACTTGTTCAACTTCATAAACATCTAAAAGGAGGAAATTCCATTGCTGTGTTAAATTCTGGAGGGTGTGGTAAACCACAGTCAGTGTAGCTGAAAGAACAGAAAAACCAATGTACTTCAAAACAGTATGATTTTTAAGATGGTTTTCTCTTGGATAGTTAGCAAGGTCTGAAGAATAACGTAGAAATGGATAACTGAGGAAATTCACTTGTACCTGCAACAGTAAATGGAGAGTATAGTTTACATCAAGAACGTATGAAACAAAGAGATTTCAATCCTGTCCTGACTGGAAAATTTCAATGATACCTGACTTCGGCATTTTCATATATGTTTTCATAACATATCCTGTTTATTCTTCCACAGCTGTGCAAAAAAAGTGTTTATGACTCTATATAAATCACTTTGGACCCTCTGATAATAACTTCTCAAACTGTGTTCAAGCACGGTTACTTAAAAAGTTACATTTTAAATACACATTTTTTGCTCAAAGACTCTGTCTTCCTCTGTTGTGGTCCTCCTAGAGTTTCTGGTTTTACCTTAAGGCTTTATCTCAGGATTCCAGTTAAGCCTGGTAAATAGAATAATAAAAAATAATCTCCAAACCTTGCCTTTATAACTATGTATTTCTTGTAAAGTTTAAAAAGATAAAAAGTACTACATAATTTCAGTTGCAGAGGAGAAACAGGAGTCTGACAGTTTTAAACAAACTTAGGGGGAGCAGGTGGTATGCTGAATTGTAGAGACTTCACCCACGGGGAAGACTGGGTCAAGAGAAATGTCATGAAATTCGGCAAGGAGAAGTGCAAAGTGAGAGGATCTTTGCCATTCACCAGTAATGTCTGGGAACAAATTGAGAGCAACTTTTGTGCAAAGGGCCTGGATGGGCGATAGGTGCCAAATAAAA
>Ga0181612_120073_pt1 | contig 16029 bp, 9 predicted proteins | sample HoacroProtozoa21_FD_119630 | JGI IMG/M metagenome (GOLD analysis project Ga0181612, IMG submission 119630) | Hoatzin crop microbial communities from Cojedes, Venezuel. Combined Assembly of Gp0051906, Gp0051904, Gp0051908
AAAGATCCATACTGTAAGAGATCCATCCTAGTGGCTTGTCCTGAGGAACTACATATAATTCGTTCTTCATACTGGCTCATTCCTAGCCTTTTCCCAAGAAAAAAAAACATTGCACTGAGTTTTGTGCTTTGTTTGGCTATGTCATCTTCTCCGTATGGACTCATTTGATATAATACATAGGATTTAAAATATAAAAATCTACTGCAACTGTTCTGACAGCCATTTTCCACAAAAGCAGCATGGAAAACTGATTTGTTTTAAAAATTAGAAGTAAGCTGTGTCTCAGTCACAGTGTTTGTTTCAGGTTTGCCCATATTAAGACAACTGTAGCATAGATAATTGCTAATTATGGGTAGGTGGTTGACTGTGAAGTTTTGAAAGTGTGTGACAAAAGGGTCTGTCCTTCAATATGAGAATAAAATAAATATTGCCTAAAATCAATAAGGCATTGTTCAGTATCTTTACTACAATTTTGTGAGTACAAAGAAATCAGGATATCCTCAGGTTCATTTCTTGAAGTCCCCACACTGCCCTCCTACTCTCCTCCAACGTCAATGGCATTAAATGAAGTTGAACTGTTATCCTTCTTGGACTGCAAGCATCTTCTAGCTCTTTCTTTCCAGGCATGGATGAGAGTGTAAGTATTTTACTTACTAAAACTTTTTTATCAGCTCATTTGTATATATATCTCTCTTTGTTCATCTTTTGCTGTAATTCTTGCTTTGTGAGATATTGATGCTGTTGCAGACTGGTCTGTGAAAAATCTAATTGTGTTTTTAAAATACTTCCATTAGAATTGGCTTAATTAGAAAGTCTTGGTAGGTAGTGCTTTGCACCACTGAAGTATATTTCTCCAGAAAAGATTGTGGCAATTTACTATTAGAGTCATTAGTGCACTGAGTACTGTAGAGCATGCAAAACATATGTGCCTTCAGTGACACTACGTCTGGAGCGGTTTTCAAATACTTTGCTTCACACATCTCAGACATACTGTCACAACCGATTACTTAAACCACCGTTGTGTCATTTCAAAGGTTTTTTTTTTTTTCCCCTGTTGAGCCTTGTGATGTTGGCAGTCAACAGGGGATTATTTTTAAACAATGTTTGAAGTGGCCTGAAGAGCCGAAGCAGCGCTGGAGGGGAGAATGACAAGGGAGCCTTGCGTGCAAGTCTTCAACCTGTGTGGGTGCATGCATGTCTAACCAGTTTCCAGTCACTGTTAAATAGAAATATCATCCCCAAAGAGGCAGAAATTCCTGCCATTAAATATCAGGTACCGTTTGTAAGAAATACGGCCACTAAACAAATTTCACAGTTAAGCGTATTTTTTCTTGCTTGGAGTGTAATTGGTTACATTGTAGGTCAGTGAGAATCACCCTTGAGAAGCCTTGTACCAAAGAAAACACTTTTTTCATAGAGTAGCCATGAATATTCAGGTAGTGAATATTGATTCAAGCGTTAATTTCCATGTGTGGATTTTGTCATGCTCGATGTGGTCACTGTTGCTGGAGATCCTCTGCATGGTGTTTCCAGATGACGTTCATCAAAGAGTCTGGCCTACTGGAACAGGAAGAGATTCTGTGTTTATTTTCTCTTCAAGAGACTGACTCCATTGCAGCAGTGACAACTAATCCAGCTTCATGCATCACAACTGTTCCTAAATAAATGCTTTTTTATTATTTTTATCAGGGCCAGCCAGGACTCCTTGGATCACAGGGCTTCACTGGACCACCAGGATTGATGGGGATCCCAGGAGTGCAGGGTCCCAAAGGTCACAAAGGTGAAAGAGGATATCCAGGAATAAGTGGACCCAAAGGAGAAACGGTAACTTTTGAATATCAGCTATTTTAGCTAATGAGCAAAATACTTGGCAGAATATGGTTTTAATTGTGCTGTTTCACTCCAGGGGCAAAGAGGAGTCACTGGATTCCCTGGGGCAGACGGTATTCCTGTAAGTAGTCAGTTACCCTGTCTTTAAGAAATCCCCAACTGCAAATATTGCAGGTTAGTTTAAAGCCTTTGTGCTTTAATTAAAATCTCTGGACTAAACTCTGCATCAGCCACGTATGCATTCTTAAGCAAAGGGCATTTACTGAAGCGAGTGGAACTGCAGATACACAACAAGAGAGCAGAATGTGTGCTCCCTCTCATTCCCTTGGATAATTAAGGTACCATTAGTTTTGTCCCATGGAGAAATCCCCTTGTAAAAGGGGACAAGAAAGGACGCAAATTTCCTGTGTCCCTGGAGGTTACCCAGCTAAGTATGTTCTTTTGTAGGAAAGAGCTATAAGTACTTCACATCTCTTAAGCTTGTGAGCGAAGGACACCAGAGGGTCATTCCTTAATTATTCCAGAGTTGCAAAGCACATAGAAAGACCAGTGATTTTAAGAAATGAACCATTATTACTTGCTTTATAGCTCATACGGCATGCTTGAAATATTCTTAAAAAACTTACTGAACACTAGACGGTGTCAAACTTCGAACAAATTGACCAGATCCATGAAACTGAAACATTCAAGAAGGAAAGCCGGGTAAAGTTCACAGCACAGTATTTTCCCAGCTTACACTTCTTTACATCTTGTGTCATAAAATAACAAAGAAATCTGAGTCACAGGAATCCCTGGACAGAGTTCCCAGGCTTGGGTTTCCTTTGTTGTGCTCCCTGACACCGGGGCCCCGCTCTGCAGCCCACGCATCCACATCCACTCTGCTTTCACCCTTTTTTGTTTCCAGAAGAGCTCCCTATCGAGTTTCAGGGCTTTCTCTCTCACACTCTTCCTCCTCTCCCTCTTTCTCAGTCTTAAAGGAAAAGCAGGAGACCCTGCTTCCCATTCCTATTAACACTCCTGAAGCCAAGGATCTTGCTCATCTCACCACCTCATACTGAGTTGTTTCTAAGCGCTCTAACGTCCAGGGAAGGAGAGAAAATCGTTCCCGTGTGAAGCTCTGTATTGCTATAGCTGGACCACTTCTCTTACCTGAGCAAGCTGTCTTTTTTAGCCCTGCCTTCCCAACCTCTGCCCATTGCATTGAGGGATAAATACCTTCAGACAGTACTTGAACCTGCATGTGCATTGTGCCCTGTCCTCAAGCTCCACTGCCCTTCCCACTCGGTTACGCGCCCCAACCAGTTTTCCCAGGACGAGACTTAACCCTGCCCATTGGAAGGCAGATGGGTAGGCACATGTGTGAGCTGTAATGGCACGATGCTGGCCTGTGGGGCTGGAGGCCAGGAGAGGGTGGTGGCAAGCTTGAATCTCTTCTGGGGTGAGGAATGCCAGTACTTGATGGAGCTAGGCCAGGACGTGGACAGATTTCTTCTAAGCAGGGGAGCAGAAGCAAAGAGAAGACTCTTGCTCTAGATAAGAGGAGAAGGGAGGAATGTTTTATGTTAGTTTCTGGTTTTTTCTGCCTGAGTCCCCTGAAAGAAAGAGCTGCTCAGGGGCAGATTTGCTTCTTATCAGCCTCAGTGCAAACCAGAAGCAACAGCAATTAAGGTGAATGTAGGTACAGCAATGGAAATCCAGTTTGAGACAGGAGTAGCTGTTCTGAGGCTCTGTGTGGAGGTTCTGCAGTGCCCCTGGCTCCCTTGCTTTGAGCCCTGCTGTTTTCTTCCATGCTTACAGCCTCATCACGACACTCAACCTAGCTCCAAAAGCATCTCTGACTTTGTTCCCGGCTTGGAAGCTGTTCAAAGGCAGCGAGGAACCTTTCTTCCCACTCTTCATTGTGAAGCACTGAAATGCTTAATAATCCCAGTTCTTGGTGGCTCCCTGCATAGCAGCTTCATCTGGCTTAGTGCTCTGCCTAACAGAGCCTGCATTGAACATAGCTTTCTTACCCTTTCTGAAAGGTCCTTCACCACTCATTTTTTCATGCTGTCTGGGGCATCTGGTTCAAGCTGCAGCTATATTAAAAAAAGGCACTGTCTGTTTCTGTCTTTGAAAATCATAGTTTCCCATGGATCCAAGCCTTGGGCTTAATGTGAGAATGTCTAAATACTGTGTGACTACAGGAAAAGGAAAACTAGAAACAGATGGATAGATAAACACTTTTTTTTTTCTTCCTCAACAGGGTCATCCTGGGCAGCCAGGATCAAGGGGGAAACCAGGTCATGATGGCTGTAATGGGACAGTAGGTGATCCTGGTGACTCGGGAAGTCCCGGACTCGCTGGTTTCCCTGGTACAATTGTAAGTAGCTGGCAATAAGTGAGTACCTGAGGGTAAGATCATTGCTGAAGTGAGTTTCATTCACACATGTGTTGGAAGTGAATGGGACATCTCTTAATGGAGCTCCCTTTTGGCCCAGTAGAGCGTCTGTGAGGACTTGCCATGGACACGCTGCACTGTGCTTAGTTATTAAACTGAGACAGAGCTGGGAGTTCTGCCCAGAGCCATACCTGTCACGCAGGTCTTGCGGAGAGATTACTTCAGGAAAACCTGTACAGATTTATCCAACAGCAGCAAAACAATATTAAACTCACAGTTCCTGATGAAATCCTTCCCTGCCCCATGGCGAAAGTATTGGCTTTCCATGGCGTGGTACATAGGTGAGGTAAGCAGTGGGGCTCCTGGATGTACCAGGGCAAGTGTCAGTGCTGGGGAGCTGCTGCTCTAGCTTGGAGGTGTCACCCCGTAGCACCACTTCTAGACAAGGGGGGGGGTTCTTCCCCCAGAATCAGAAATTCATTCTTTTATGTACTAAGAGGGTTTACACTTTGTTTTTAAACCTTGAATTTCCAAAGCTAGGCCTAGCTTCTGCCTCTAAACAGCAGTACATATATACTCAGGAAAACCCCAACAAATGTATTTCATTGATCTTAGCTGTTTACGTGTTAACAAACATGATATGACAGCTTACTTCTATTATCTTTTTGGTCACCTCCAGGGAGTCCAAGGGCCAAAGGGACAGAAGGGGGAGCCCTATATACTGCCACCGGACATCGCAAGCCGATACAGGGTACGTCTGTAACTCCTGTGAGTTATTCATGCACAGTACTGTTTTACAAGCAGATGGTGGAGAGTTAATTTTTCTTACACTGACAGACACATCCCAAGAGGCCCACTTTGATTCGCTGTAGGCTTTGCAAGGCAGCTTCTGCTTTCTCTGGTTACAGCAAAGTCTACTTGAGATTTAGGAAAAAAAATCTCCATTCAGTTATTTTCAAGGCATTCCAGCCTACAGGTGGATTAAAGAGGCACTGGAGATGTTATAGTTCAAGTATTACCCTCTTTATTCAATGATTACCTTTGTATCATGCATGGCAAAATCATTGCTTTGGCATCGTTTTGTCCATTGAATGACTCTATCTAATATTAGAATCCTTTAAGAATATTTTTCAGGCAGGAGTTTGGTTGACTTGGGATAAAATATGCTTCAATATATTATTTAATTACTTAGTAAACCCCAAGTATTCCCATGGGTGTTTTTACTGTATCTATTCGTAAAAACTTGTTTTGTAATCACTTATAGCTTTTTCTGATATGTATGGTCTTCTATAATTTGAAGGTATCAGGTAAAGATAAGGGGTTGCCTATGCTGTTAGAGTATAAATTGTGACAAATTTATGTGCAAAGCTACATCTGAGCGGTCCTCAGCACAGAAGGGATCTGCTGACATTGTTTACATATGTTTTCTGCCAGTTATGAGTGCCAAAACAGGCTTTTCTGTTCACATATTTGTAAGTTGCCTGTATTTTTGTAAGTTGCCTGTATATATAAAGGAAGGTTAAAAATCTTCCTGTTCCTTTCAGAAACTCTTTAAATCTGCACTTGTTAGCAGTTAGGAATGATTAAGTAATGATTAAGAACTGCTCAAATGTATTGTGGCCAAGGATGGATGCTGACACCTGTATTCGTTTCAGAAAGTACTTGGTTCCACAAATCATTCTGTTAACTAAACTCAAATTAACTAGATAGTTAGGATGCTGTTCAAAATGATTGAAGGTGTCTGGACTGAATACCACATTATTTATGGGTATTGGAAGGTCTTTGCGCTAGAACATTTTTGGATCCAATTTGCAAAAACATTTCAACATGTACTGCAGTTAAAATATGTGGTCACTGAAAACAGTATGTTCCAAATGCTTTTAATGACTCAGAAGAGAATCAAAATGATCCAGTAATTCCCATGCAACTCATGAAAAATAAGCTTGTACATTTCAGCTAAGCCCTAATTAAGCCACTGGTTAGATGAGATTTTTCAAAAAAGAATTAAATGTGGTCTGTTATCGATTTCAGCCTCGTAGTTTGGGTTCTTAACTTCCCTAGCCAATTTTGTATCCTCCTACTGTATTGCATGCAACTATACTCCATATAGAAAGTACAAAACTCGTGTGGCCCACATTCGGTTATCTCATCGCCTGTGTTGAATGCATCTGTATGTAAGGGTTTGTGTAGCATTATATGCTATGATTATTTTTTGGAATGAGAAAAAAAAATGAGTGACAAAAAGATTTTATTCAATTTTGTATATAGTATTTATTGCATTTTTTACTTCTTTGGTTTTTTTAGGGAGAACCTGGGGATCCAGGGTTCAATGGTTTTCAAGTAAGTAGTATTACAGCAAATGTCATAAAGTGTCAATAGGAACTGATACCAGAACAACATTAATTGATGGTTGGGGGTTTTTTTCATTTAAAGGGGCCTCCAGGTACACTGGGTATTCAAGGACCTGCTGGTCCAAGAGGAGAGCGAGGAAGACCGGTAAGTATATTTAAAATACGTTCTATAGAAAATTTACCTGACACAAGAATCATCTCAGCAAGTTCCATTATGTTGGACTGTAATCTAGCAAATGGGTAGAAAAAACAGGTTAGAAAGACCAAGTAAGTGTCCTTGGATGCACAACTTTTTAAAAAGCACTGTGAGACACTGATTCTTCAAGGATGAATATTGCAAAAAGAGGTTCAGTTTGTTTCACCCTATATTCCCAGAGGTTTTTGATTTGTATTGTATTTCTTTAACCTCCTTGGATGAGTCTTGTTTGTAAAGATTATTCAATGCTGTCCACTCTACCTCCCCCCACACCGAGTTATCAAAGATGTCAGAACCTAAATATGTTATCTTTTCTGTGCTCATTAAGGGTATGTATATTAGCTCTGCAAACTTCCCTCAGGAGATTGTATAGATAACATTCTTCATTAGTATTTAGAACACAATTTTTTAAAAAACTATTTATTGGTCATTTTTTCCAAAATCAACATTTACAGCATTGACTTTGACAACTGTTACTGAATCGTTCTTTGGAAAGGTTGTGTTCCCGCCAGATACCATTTTCTTCATTTCTTACTACCAAAGTTAATAGTTTTATGGGTGAGAAGCAGATGTTCAAATTCAATAGATTTCATTTTCTTTAGTCCTGCTTTATTTTCTGTAAGACAACTTTATAGAATTTTCTTTCTCATTTGTTGTGTCAAAATTCACTTCAGACCTGCTCAACATCACTGATATGAGAGGAAAAAAAATTAATTCAGGGCTTCTTACACACAGACTCCAGAGCTGTTTTCAGGGACATCCCCCTGAAAAAACAAACAAACAAACAAAATTCTAAGACTAAATCCACAGCATGCTAAGCCTTTCCAAAGTTAATTTTCTGCAGCAGCCTGCAGTTTTATCATCTGAAGCAAGCTGCACCTTTTCCTCTCTTGTCCTCCTGAAGAGAAGTCTCCTCAGTCCTTTACTTTTCCTCTAGAGTGAACCGATACAGTTCATGAGCTTCACACAGGACCCCAGCCTACAATGGCTCACATTCCCAGTGGAAACTGGGACAGTCTTGGATGTTAGGAGTGCTATGAACCATACATTTTCTGAGCCCCGTGACTACATCCCTCTGGTTGCCATCTTGGCAACAACATCTCTTTTGAACGCCCTTCCAGAGTAGATGGATCCCCACCATCTTCAGCTCTTAACAAAATATATCCAACTGTATTGACCATTTCTAAAGCAGCGGCTCATCAGTGAGAGCAACCTGGGAGCATTTCCCAGGTCTGAGTTTGCATCATTCCTCTTCCCTAAGTCCTTGATCCCACATGAAGGCAAGCATGGCTCCCCTAAGTCCCTGCAGGACCTCCAGGCAGCGGGATGCCCTGCACAGTGCATCTGCCCAGCAGGTTAGGCAATGGCTCACAGACTGCTTGACTCACCAAAACTTATTCAAATGTAATATTTTTCAGAAGTTGACTGTTTGTGCACACAAAGATACATAGCAAGGCAGAGGCATATAGCAAGTTCAGGTCCCACCTGAATGTTGTTATGTTTTCCTTGCAAGTTGGGCTTGATTTTGCATAATCCAGTTACGTCCTCTTCGGGGCTCAGTAGATGGATGGTTCTGTCTGCAGCTTGCTCTCTTTTCTATGCCTCTTCTCCATCTTCCTCTCTGAACTGCTCATGCTGCTTCTTCACCCCACCTTTCCTGCATTTGGCGTTTTTAACTTGTAGAGCCCTTTGGAGCCTGTTAACTGGCATAGCTGACTGAAGCAAGGCAGGTTGTCTCTCCAGTTGATGGCTTTCCTACTGCTCTTCTTGTAAGACTCGAGCAGCATTTTTTCCTGTTACAGTTTCTTTTCCCACCATCTTCCTTTGATTTCGTTCTGTACAATACCAAATGGGTAATCTGAGATCCGTAGGGTAGTTCAACTCCCTTTACAGACCGATGCAATACCAAGCCACCAGTGCTTAAGATGTGCTTAACTTTAGGTGTGAGCTTAAAATGTTGTTAAATCAGGATCCAAAAGCACAAGTTCTTATTACTTGAAATGAAAATGGGATTTCAATAGGTCTAAGTCGGGGGACTGTTACTCTGTTAGGAAAGACTGCGATGTGACTTAGGAAGGTATTTTTCAGAACAGTAAACACAGCTAATACAGTGAGGATGGCACAGTGAATGCTAAGGAATACACTGCCTTGCAAATATATACTTCTATTTCAGACATAAAGTAACTGACCTCCTGCCTGATTAGAAAGCAACAAGTAACTTGCTCTCCCCTATTGTGTTTCCCCAGGGACCACCAGGGCCCCCAGGACCACCAGGACCACAAGTAAGCTTTTGTGTCAGAGTTGTTTGTGTTGATTTTGTGTCGCTGAGGTTTATACAAGACCCACTTGAAGTGAGTAAAATAAAGAACCACAGGCTGCACCAAAGGCTGTGTAGCACAAGACCTTCTGTGTTGGCTGCGTACCACGAGAAGTTAATCTTACACTGGGATCGCCTACCCTAAAACGATTAAGCCAGTTCTAGAGCCAGATTTAAATTGCTACTGTAGTCACAGTAGCTTCCCATGAACAGAGAATCCTTGCAGTCTTCACAATATTCAATTATATCTCAGCAGAAAAAAACATATGAGTTCATTGTTCCAGCCCACTTAGGTATTTTTGTTTAACATTCAGTGCTATTAAAAAACTTGCAAAAGAAATGCTTGATCTTTTCACGACATTACTCAGTGAATGACTCAAAGTCTGTTGTAAGAAGCACTGGTAGCATGAGATTTTAATTAGAATTGTCTTTCTGAATGTTTAGGTCTATAAAAATACTTTTGAATCTATAAAAATACTTTGAAGTAACCCTAGACCGTTATTTGATTGTAGTTCTTCAGTGGTGTCCTACAGACTTGTAAGCCTGGAAAGGCCTTTAAGCGTGTTTAAATTGAATTTTAGATTAGAAAACTGAATTGTACACTTAGTAAATCTTGGCCTATTGTTTTTTGCAGGGAAACAGGGGTCTTGGCTTCTATGGAGAAAAAGGTGAACAGGTAAAGGAAAAGTAATGAATTAATATCACTACTAAAAGACAGGTTGATGTTATTTGCTATTTATAAAGGAACCTATTTTAAATACTCTTTTAATTTGCAATTGTATTATGTAATTATAAGAGAAAAACAAACAAATATAGCTTTGAAAGTAATTATAATCTCCATAAGGAATGTCGTAGCTGAACTAACTTCTACATGTCTAGGTCTAGCTGTGCCCTCATTTACACCAACACAGAGGTAACACTTCTGAAATTTATAGAGCCAGACCACTTTATATAAAGCAACAATCTTTACCATCATTCTGGAAACATACAGGGCAAGAGCAAGTATTGCTATATGCTAATCCCAGCCCAAAATAAATTTACCCTGCCATGAATTTATCCAGAGATTTAGGACCATACTCCTAGCAGGGGCAAATCTGCATTGCTCCTTTTGTTGCAGTTTGTTAGACACTGTGCCGATCAACAGCTTGACAAGGTATTGTAACTGTTAGTAAATGTACCCTTATGATTTCCTGCAGGGCCCCCCAGGTCCTCCAGGTCCACCTGGGCTTCCTACAAGAGAACTGACGGGTGTCCCCTCTGACAAACACAAGGTAACTACAAGGTGTTTTGCCAAAATACACAAGGAACTAAGAGCTGTGCAATACTGAAACCAAAATATTGTACAAATGTGCTTTTACATATAGTACCAAGAAGACTTTACTATATCAAAAGAGAAACCTGCTACTTTCCCATAGCTTGGATCACGAAGTATTTATTGAAACTATTGTGGCTGAAGTCATTCATAAAGCACTTCTCACAGACTAGAGGTGCCTTAGGCAAGCTTGTTCTTTTTGTTTAAGCGTGCAGCTACTGGCCATCACTCACATCTTCTCATTTTACAAGCAGAAATACCTGCTGAGAGATCATTCAATATCTTATTTTTCATATTAGTCAGTGAAATTTTCTTCCTGTAAAAGAAGCATGTCTTTAGGGAAGCTATCTGAATTATTTTGTTTCTTTATATAGCTTATCTATATGGTGCAGATATTTGTATACTTACAGTTAAGGCTTGTTCATACATATTGAAGAAATCCTCAACAGCAAGATGCAGTTCATTCTCGTTTATTGCTTCTTGCTGGGAGCAGAGATACTTCTACTTCTGCATATATTCTGTATCAGACACCAACCTCCAGACCAGTAGTTTTTCATCGCAAATTTGAAGTTAGAAAGTTCATGTGGCTCATGCCGTTTCTGCAGTAAGGTGAGTAAATTGATATGATACTGAAAGATCTAAAAATGCCTTTGACAGTCTGCAGTCTGCATTAAGTAACGTACATGTTGGGATTTCCATGACTAAGGACAGATGTCCGCATGTGAGCTGTTTACCTGGAGAACCTTTATATTCAATGGAGATATCATCAATATAGTGAGCTGACTTCAGGCTATGATTTGTCTCATCCTGACAGGAGCTCTTACTTTTGATCAGACAATTCGTAGATAATCAGTAGGTACAAATGGGAAAATGGGCGTTTGTTTACAGGCGTTACTCAGGCACTCACCACCCAGACATCTCATGAGAAAACCTGGAAACAATTTGAGGTGTTCACATTCCTAGAAGCAGGAATTATAGGAAATATAATTATAAAGGAAAATAGGAAAATTATAAAATATTTTTTTCAAAAAGCAACTTTATAAACTTCTTAGGAAAATGTGCATTGCATATGACAAGTGTGTGAATAAAGAACAGCACAACAGTGGTGTTTTTTCTCGTGTCACTTTGTGTCGTAGAAAAGTTATTGAAATGTAAATTGCAATGCATAACATATCTGAATACTTTTTCTGTATTGTTAGGGTGAAAAAGGAGAACCTGGACAAAAAGGAGAAGCTGGAGTTCCAGTAAGTCAAGTGGACATGAACAAAGACACATAATAATACTGGAGTTAATACTGGTGCATTCTTCATTGAAATGACGCAATATAGATATGGAGCAACATAAGCGGAGACACCAGTTGTGATGCTTTAGAAAAAGTGAACAACACGACGTGTAACAACTCCACAGTGCAATCAGCTGTTCTCTTACTGGTTTACTGAAATAAGATTTTCCCTCACAAATTTTTTCATTTTAGCTTTAACTACTAGTAAATATCGTTACTGCTGCTGATCTGCTGATCTATGTTTAAAAATTCCACTAAATTTCATTAAATAAGTGTATGTGGAAATTTCCTCAATCCTTTTCAGCCTACTCTCCAGCACATACAGACATTGGTCTCAGTGGTCATTAAGCCTGTTGAAGTAAGTCAGTGGACAGTAATCCCATGTGTTGCTGTAGCATTTAGAGCTGTCCACAAGGCTTGACCGAATGTCATTTAGTTAACTCGCAGGCAATCTCTAGACTGTCTAAATAGCTTTGCCATTGAGTGGTTCCTTTTTACTTCCCAGAGTGGTTTAAAATACAGTCTTTACCAATTAGGGATGCCTCACTGAGCATTTTGCAAGAGCTGTATTTTCTCAGATGGTCTGGTCAGCTTCTCTACAAGGTTATGGGAGAAGGTTGCAGTCTGAGCCCTGATGCCCTCTGTGTGCAGTTGCTAGCCAGTCCTTCAGCTGTTGGTCAGATTTTACATCTGTAGAATATTGTTGACTACATTAGGAAAACCATAGATGTTACGTTGATCTAGCAAAAGGGGATATGTGTTTCTGCCTTCTTTTTTTTTTGACAGTAGGGCAGGGAGCAGCATGCCTGTGTTTGTCAAATAGCTCTCTGAAGCTATAGTTCAGGCGTAAGCTGAGTTGTTTAATTGGTTGTATAGCTGAACAATTGCTTTGGCACTTCTTCAGAGTTACAGCCACAGAAGAAAAACAGCAGGAGGAGGTGATAGGAGGAAAACCCTGTCCTTTCCCTAATGGCCTGCTCCTGCTATTGTCGTGAAGCAAGCAAGTTACACATAATTTTAAGGACAACAATTCTTTCACATGCAACTATTATTAGATCCTCCATGTGTTACAATGATGGTTTCTTCCTGTTTAGCTTCCATAAAACAGTTTTACAATTTTTTTGCACATAATGAAGAAATATGTTGAACTGACTTGTAATGTTTCCTAGGGTGTACTTGTCTCTGCTCCTGAAAAAGGTGAAGAAGGGGTAGTGGGCTTCCCAGGACAAAGGGTGAGTCTCTCGTTAAAGGTAAAATTCACCCAGCGGTATGGGCAAATCCAAGCAGAGGGTTTGCCTTCAGGAACAAAACACAGACTGACAAACTGTAGAAATGATAGTAAATGATAGTTGTGGCCAGCTCTGAACTGCCTGATATAGGAAAGCGAAAAGGCCATTTTGAAATGGTGGGAGGAGGGCCCCACGGGACTCACAAGTATGCCTGTACCATCATTGCGAAGTCTTGTGCATCTCTTACCTAAAGCTGGGCTCACTAACCACAGCTACTCTCCTGGTCCTCAGCACAGACTGTATTTCACTGGTCCCAGCTTAGCTCTCTTCAAACCATGGCTAACGAACATGAGTTTGACTCCAGTTACTTGTGATCCCAGAAAAAAAGCTAATTTAAATAATACTACCTTGTAGCACCTATGGATGCTTTTGCCGGGGCAGTGTTTCTAAAGTGCTTAAGCAGAGTGAGAACAGTACTCAGCACACATTTAAAAAAATCTCAGCCGTCTTTAAAATCTTCATGGTCAAATTACAATGCATTGATTAAGAGATGAAAATCAAACACCAAATTAGATTTCAGACTTGTTCTGTTTGTACCGTGCATGAATCTCACTGAAAAAGTATCTGCACTCTGACTGTTAGAGTTTCAAGCTGTCAGATTTATTTTATCTAAGAAACAATTATGGTTCTTAACCATTAGGATGTTAGGTTGTCACTTTATTTTGCCAATTTTATTGTGCCTTCACAGGGGCTGCCTGGCATCAATGGTTTCCCAGGACTCAGTGGAGAAAGAGTGAGTATTTCATACAAGACTGTTATTTCTTACACATATGTAGACAATCTGTCTGAAAAGTAAACCGTAGAGGACAAATTCTGCCTGTAATTACGCTAGCTGTAGTCTAACAAATATCGTCTGGATTCATCCATCATTGTAATTTTGGGTCAGTTAGCTTTCTCATCAGTGAGAAAAAAAAGTAGCCCTATAATTGAAGTCTGTTTTGCTTAAAACATAAGCGTGTTTTAAGAGCACTATGAGGAGGTGTCATTTTCCTTGTTCCCATTACAGTGACCATGATTTCTGTAATTTTCTTCCTACATCCAGAAACTTACTTTTTTGAGTAGTTTTCTGCAAATGTGGTTGAGATGTGTCGTTATCTGAATATCACAAAAGAAGAAAAGGAAACTGATAAATACACCAGTTAAATCTCTGTCCCCATGGAAACACACCCAAATATTTAAAATAGCATTCTGTCAGACAGAGAAGAGCTCATACTTTCTGTTTGTGCTCAGAAAAAGGCTTCTTCAGTCAGCATTAGAAATCACTTCCATGAGGTATCCAAATAGCTGTGGGATGCATGACTTTTCCATGCTTCTCCATCCTTAGTTGTTTAAGGATTTGTCCTGCCACCAAGGCATGAATAACAGGAAACACATGGGACACGAAAGCACGTGGAGTGTGCAAAATAACATTTCCACAGCTATTCGGTCCGATCGCAAAACCTGGTGGTGTGGAACGGGACTACGTGCTCAGTAATACGTACGTGGAAAGGCTGGTGCGAAACCCAGTAGAGCAAAATGGTTGCCCTTAGCATAGGTTCGTGCTGCAGCCAGAAGTGCTCAGTGGCTTCCCCTTATTCAAGGTGAGTCTTGGCAACAATTTTCCTGGAATGTACACTGGTTTGGAAGGAGTATCGTTGTACAACGTGTGTGGGAGGGAACAGACTACTCGATGTGCTCTTCACAATGAGCCCCTTTTTGTTGCTTTTCGAGTGATTTGATTCTCAGGGAAGAGAGAAGGATGGTTAAGCCCTGCCTGCAACCTTATAAATGCTTATAAATATCTGAAGGGTGGGTGTCAGGAGGATGGGGCCAAACTCTTTTCAGTGGTGCCCAGTGACAGGACAAGGGGCAATGGGCACAAACTGAAGCACAGGAAGTTCCATCTGAATATGAGGAAGAACTTCTTCCCTCTGAGGGTGACGGAGCCCTGGAACAGGCTGCCCAGAGAGGTTGTGGAGTCTCCTTCTCTGGAGATATTCCAGACCCACCTGGACGCGACGCTGTACAGCCTGCTGTGGGTGACCCTGCTTGGGCAGGGGGTTGGGCTGGGGGACCCACAGAGGTCCTGCCAGCCCCTGCCATGCTGGGATTCTGTGATTTGGTGATTCTTAAAGCTAAAAAAATTAAATTCCGGTGTTATTCTTCAGTTATCTGTATGTGCACCGATTCTATACGCTTTGACAGTCTGCTAGTCTCACCTAGCGCTTGCAGCAATCCCTAGGCCTCCGATTTTTCTTTCAGTTCAGTTGTGAGTGTAGTATTTACTTTGACCGTGACTTCTGTGTCTTTTTAGCAGCAAGGGAGAAAATAGGTTGGTTTTATATCACGCAATATAGGTTTCTAATCTGGAAAGCACTGGGGTGGGGAAAGGGGAAGGAAAACAAAACCAGGCTAACACGTTATCTTGCTGGCAAGAATGCCTCAGCGTAGGGTAGAGGTGAAAAAACCATCTTTCTACTCTTAAGAGCAAGGTTACATTTTGGGGCAGAAGACAGACAGAGCTAGAGTCAGAGGTGAGTCCCGCGTAGCCTCGCCGTCCCCAGGTCTCGCACACAGCAGCGCAGGATCATGAATGCTCAGTGCCCAGAGGGAGGACGGCGAGGTGTCTGCCGAAGGAAATCACGTTCGAAATGCACGCTAGTTCCGAAGAAGGCTGGAGGGATTCTGTCAGCAACTGAGTTTCATCTCCTCTTTTATTGTCCGCTGTGGAGGCGTGTAAAGTTATGGAAATAAAGGGGTGAGGGAGGGGAGAGGATAAACAGGCAGCCCCAGGTTTGTATGGCCGCTCCTTGGCCCTGAGCTGTCCCTCGGGAGCAGCATCCCGATGCTTTAGAGTAGTGCTGTGAAAGCTTCAGGCCAACGCTCCATCATGGTCCAAAAAAAAGAAAAGCTTAATAAATATTCTTAAAAAGTATTCTTCATGTTCTATTAAGAATGGTAAGAGTCTTAAAGAAGGCAAGGATGCTGTTATTGCTGCTGTATAAAGCAGTGGTGTGCGTACAGATTGAATGCTCTTGTGTTTCTCCTTCATCTCTGAAAGCAGATGGTGGAACAAGAAAAGGGATGGTAGAA
>Ga0181612_142557_pt1 | contig 16024 bp, 9 predicted proteins | sample HoacroProtozoa21_FD_119630 | JGI IMG/M metagenome (GOLD analysis project Ga0181612, IMG submission 119630) | Hoatzin crop microbial communities from Cojedes, Venezuel. Combined Assembly of Gp0051906, Gp0051904, Gp0051908
CACTCTGCGCATGTCTGTTTCTTCCAGATAATCACCTTGGTGCTTTATGTAATGGTCCTGGTTTTGAGAGCATAGCAGTCTAGAGATCTCAAGATGATTCCTCACAGCATCAGCATAGATCTATGAGCCTGGGCTCTCAAATGTGCCTGCATTATAACTTTACTGTAGTATGTGGGAGGTGCTCTCCTGTGTGACAGGTTTCTCCCCATCATCAGGTTGTGACCTTGTTACTATAAAAATGAGCCACCTCTACTCTGTTCCAGCTAAGTGTGTTTAATCATGGTTGTGAAATATGGCTGTAACCTGATCCTAGCATGCTTGCAGTATTTCAGTTGTGCGAATCTCTAGCTATTTGGCTAGGGCTGTGTTACAAAACCACACTGAAACATGCCATTCTGCTAACAAGGGAGAATATCATACTTCAGCCCCTACATCTGTTCAGTGTTTTTCAGTGTTTTCAGTGGTTTCGTTTGCTGTTCCTACAAACGAACCTAACAGTTAATGACAACTACACTAATATTTATTTGTCTGATAGACACTTATCCGCTAGGAACAGTATTTAGACAAAGTAAACCAAAAACTGAAAGCAGATTTCTTTTCTGGTTTGTACCCAGCATGTGACGTATGAACTCCTAATATACTTTGCCATAGATAACTGCTGGGAATTATCCTTTGTCTTCTCAAGGTATGGCAGAGACACATGCCTAGCACTGTGCTCTGCACAAGGTTTTCACAATGTGTAAGACTGAGAATTAGAAGTGCAGTGATAGTTTACCTCAGGCTTTTTGTTTCGTATTTTTTCTTGTTTTCTTCTGTTTCTTGATTTGACAGCATTACTTCAGGCTCTTCATTATATTCGTATAGAGTTAGGCTTCATAAATTTTTCAGCTAAATAAAAGTAATCAACCTATTCAACACAAGACTTTATTTTCAGTGAGACTGTCTGGAGCAGCAGATTTGCTACTAGCATAGGTTTAGAAAATCCTGTATGTTAATCTGAACAAATTGTGGCAAAACATTTTTCACCCTGCTCAGTGCTGTTTTTGTGGGATGGCACTGCATAGTCCATGAAGATACATGTACAGCAATGAAAAGAAAAATCTAGCACTTTGGTTTCTGCTAACCCTTATCATAAGTTTCTGTCTTCCTAAAGGGAAAATTTTAGCAATGGCAACTTTATTCATCGCTAAATATAGATTTCATCATCAATAAAAGTGATGGTAAATGAGTAAGCAAACCATTGGCTCGCTAGATACTAACACGAAGCTTCCTAAGACTGGCTATGGGGTTTATTTCGTTCTGCTTTGAGAGAATAATCAGCTCAGCACTTAACTAAAAATAATGGCTGGATGCTGTGTCACTGTGCTGGCTGTAGAATCAACATGATTATTTATAAAATACTCTCTAGAAATGGAAAACAAGATTAGTGATGACGTGTCAGCAATAAGACCTATGGAAAAATGCTGCTAAGGCCAAAGGAATATGTGTAATCTTATCTGCTATTTCTAGCATGTGAGTTATTAGACCTACACCTTGGATGAAGCCGTTAAGCTTATTAACTGAGCCCATTTGTACTTCTCTCCCATTTTTAATTCCGTCACTTGGTTCCAGGCTGCAGGGCGGCCCCCACAGCATGATAAATTCTGAACATTATTGGGTCCCTCAGGCCCTGATTCAGCCATCTATCATTATTCAGTAATGCACGTACTTAAGTGCACTGCTAAGTAGGTATGGGCTTGAGTGTATGTTTAAATGGTCGGCTCAACCATGGCCATGCAGCTTCCACAGAGCTGTTAGATCTCCTCAGAGTGGAGCAGCCTGGCAGGGCACATATTCTTCTCAGGAGGCTTTGCCCCCTTCTTTTTTTCTGTACAAATTTGGATATCAACAGGGCAGGCGTTCAAGGTCTGCTCCCCTCCACTTAAAAGAGGGAGGCTAGAGATAAAGGAAATTTTTCTGTGTACTGCAGCAAGGTAGTTATTTTCTTGCAGTTATCTTGTCTGTTGTGATTTGTCCTAACCATAGTTCGGCTGTGACACCCTCCCGGAGACATGGCAAATGCAGGGTACTGTGATCACTGAAGCTGTGCAGGACATAATTCAGTGAACATACTCTTTGGGCACGTTTTGAACCATGATTGTTTTTGCTCCTGGCCAAATATTTGTCCAAATGACAGATCATGGATGCAGAACAATCTCTCTTTCATGTACACCATTCTTCTTCACATAACATAGAAGCCCTATTTAGTACACAAAATGTTTTGCCTGGATTGCTCCCACTCTGAGTTCGTGTGGTACTGCCTTGTGCCTGTTATATACACTTTTGATTTTAATCTTCTCAGGGAACTGGCCTGTTAACTTTTCGCTTACTTTGCCTGTTGCTCAGCTTCAGTAATATTCTCAGAGAGGAAGAACAGAAATAGATTTTTGGATTGTTTTTGAACCTAATACATAGCAAAGCGGAATCAGGTCTTCCTCAGAAACAGTTGGCAGCTAACAGTAATGAAACATATGGGTGCTCTTTGCCTTAACTATGCTATTAACTGGGAAACTGAATTTCTACCTCTTGTAGCTTGGTGTTACAATCTTCTACCTCATGAGCTGTCTTAAACTTCTCAAGAAAAGAGTCTTCAGTATTAAAACTATTTTCGTATATTTCCTGTCAGATTGCAATCACCAAATGTCATGAGATCCACATATTTTTCAACTGCTGACTGTGATATGATCGACTACCCTGTATATCTGAAAAGTGCCAGATTTATCAGTCTTTCTAAGTTATTGCCAGGAAAATCACAATCAGTCATGATACCTGCTTTAATCTATAGTGTTACAATTGGCATTTGATTCCAGTGAGGGAAAGAAGAGGGCTAGGTATCTGAAAAGATCGTTTCCCTGTTTGCAAGCCTTCACAGACACAGGAGCTCTAGCTTTCTCAGCCAGCTTGTAAACACCAGACGGACTCATTCAATTCTTTAATTGAGAGTTATTAGATAAAAGCAGGGAGAAAGGGACTTTATTAACAATTTCACAATGCTGAGTTTCTACATGTGCAGTTTGGTTTTGGGAAACAGAGTGTTCATATTTGGGATAGGGAAGGAAAGAATTGTTCCCATAAACAAGGTAATAATTCACTTTGGAGAATGTGGAGTGGAGAGTCTAGATGAACATGAATTTACATCCCAAGATAAAGCATGTTTTTAAAATGGCTTGATTTCTAGTTTCAAATTGAAGTTACATATGATTTTTAATGTAGTCAAATACTGAAAGATACTTTAAAAAAAAAGTACAAACAAGAGTTATTTATTCTTTTACCCCAATTTAGCCAACTCATTCAGACACAGCAGGAAGAGGTGTGTCGAACAACAGGTGCCATTTTTAAGTGGCCATTTAAACCTACTGTCGTATTTCATTGTGGCACTGCATCCCATGATATCCAGTGAACTCACACCAGTATTACCTCAATGTATGAGGTAATGCCAGACATGCACCTTTTGCTGGATTCTGAGAAATTGATGCTGAAGCACTGGTTTCAAATTATGGAACAAAAGATTAGACTTTTAATTCTATGTTTGATGTTCCACACCAGGTGTTTGGCATGTGAAGACATGAATTAATAGCCTTTCCAGGTATGTGGTCACACTGAGGTTTAGAGAGGGCCCTGTCTCAAATTTTTCCCTGGATCGTATACAGATTCTAACTTACAGTATCCTTTGGTCTCTGACCTCCACACGTAATGTTTCCTTTAACTAGCCTCTTTGAAATCAAATATTTGATATTTTTAATGAGATGTTGACACTACCTTTTTAAGACAGCCTTAAAATCACTTTTCCAACATTTTTCAACTTCTCTGTGTCGTGCATCTCATCTAGTCATTTCTTTAGACCTATCAAAAAGATTTGTCCCAAGACTGAAACACTGAATTTTTTTTGCAGCAAGAAATTTGTCTTATATCACTTGCAGTCTTTCAAAGTAGCTGATAAATTCTGTATACTCTTTTAATTCGCACACAGCTTCTATGAACAAATCTACGCATGCAAAAAAAAGAATTCTGTGGAAACCATGTACAATTATTAGCATTCACAAATGTCCAGCTACCAACACGACCTCCTACACTCAGCTAAAATAAACTCAGTGTAGTAAAACAGCCTTTTCTTAATGCACTTTCATGAAGAAGCTTAACAAAAAATTCTATGATGAGTTTTACCAAGAGGAGGGTAAAAATATAAAATACTCAATTATGCACTTACACCGTTTTATGTAGTACATGTTTTGGCTTTTCATTATGCAACCTGAATGACATTTTTAAATTACTGTGGTCAAAGCCATGCAGATGTAGATAGTATTACACAAAGGAAATAAATTAAACATAAGAATATGAGAAATAGGTCCATACACTGAAGTTTTCATATTTATAATATAATGAATGGGGGTTGGGTTTTTTTTTTAATGTCTCTTGGGTCACAGCAGATTGAAGTAGCTTTCATCACGGACATTTTTATCCCAGTTTCTGCTTTCCAGGCTGGAAGAAATAGATATGAACATGATACAGTGCTTTGATATTCTGTCTCAGGAGATATCAAAATACTATAGGGATCAGAGATCTCTCCTGTCCTAGCATGACAACCTCAGGTTTTCTTAGAGTTAAAATTAACTTGAAGTCCCAGGGTAACCGCGACAGTGAAGATGCAGCGAGATGTTTTTGCATCACTTGCAGAGTGAGGCACCCTTTTGTTCAGCTCTTTCAACACCCACGTAACTCTTCCTTCCCACATCTTGTCAGGATTCATATCATGTGGGCCCTGGGGGCTGCGTGATCTTGCCTCCAGGCCAGTGCTTGATTCTGTTTTGGTGCCCTGCAGAGCTTTGCCTGGCCAACTTGCACACCTTCAGTTTTACTTGCAGTTTCCTGCCCTATTCCACACTCCTCTGCGTGTAACAGGGCTACAAAGTCGGCATCCTTCTGTGTCCCTCAGAAAGCCACATTCCATTGTAATGTGTGGGTACTTTATCTTAATTTCAAAGAATCATGCTATGGAAGAAATACGATATTCATTCTTGTGGTAAGAGTACTGTTCTCTGCTTTTTTCAGAGGTATTACAGTTGTCACCTTCTTGGGAGCCATGGATATGGAAGTCTCCTAAAGTCAGGGCACATAACTACATATATTCTGTGCTCCACTGTGAACTCCACAGCTTCAGCTGTTGGAAAAAGAAAGATTGGAAATGTTAGTGGATATTAAAAACACACATCAAAAGTAGATCTTTCAGTGTCTTTCCAGTGAGGAAAATATTACATTTGTATTAAACATTTTTGATTTTCATAGATTTTTTTTCTCTATCTTTTTAAAAGGAATTTCCTGACTTTGAGAACACAGTGACCAAAAAAAGAAAGTAAGTTGAGACCAGTTTGAGGTCTACACAGCGTCACTATATTTGTCTGTACCTTTCTTTCTTGTTGTTTTATTAATGTTTACCAATGTTGCTTTAATTCTCATAGAGTACATCTATTAATGTTGCAGTTGGAAAGCAAGTAACAAGCTTGTAATGCATTACTAAAGCTCTTTTGCCATGATTTTTTCGTACACATAAAGCTTTCTTCCAAAATATCAGAACCAGGACAGCTAAAATCAAATGCAGTTAATCTGAGCTTGGTTTAACCATATGTCTGCTTTTCTGAAAGATTGAAGTGGTAACCTATTTTATAGCGTGTTTGTACCATTGACCTGATAATCTCCTGAAGAATTTTTTGTTTGTATTTTTAATCCAAGTAAAAAATTAGTTTGCACAATGATTCAGATAAAGCAGGTCAGACTGTATTTTATCAAGTATATTTATGACAGCAGCATGCTTTGCATCCATTTGTTAAGACAAAATGCTATGGTTTGGGCGAATGATTAATATATATTTTTAAGCAAAGGAATTTATTTTGAAAATTCTTTTTTGGCTTCAGGTTGAAGGCTATTGCATTACTGAAGTGGTCCCCTTCAGACGAAATCTGAAATCCTGCCTAATGGAATGATAGAGACAGATCTTATCTGTCTGGCTGTGACAGACATGAAAATCCCAGGACTTTTTTTTTTTTTATTTCTTTTTTTTTCATTTTTAGGCAGGGCTCCACTAAATTCAGAACATCAGTGTTATCAATGCTATCTATGTCTGTTGCTAAGAAATTTCAAAACAGATGATGATTTCAAAGAAAATCAAGAGATCCTTTGTCTTAAGTAACAGTTTTAATCTATTACTGGTCATCTGATAAAAACACTAGTAACTTATCAGCTGCAAACACAGTGAATTCTCAGTTATTTCTGACCAGCCAGAGTCCTGTGAATATGCTCCCAAAATTACATTAACCAAAATACAGGCGTAACCCTATTATTGTTCAGTGTTTTCTCATCATTCTTTAATACTTTTAAGGAAGCCAAAATACTATGTAGGTCTTACCCAAAATTTACCCTGCCCAGCTCTATTGAATGCAGTCACCTAGCTGCCCAAGAGTCTCCTGCTTAGATCAGAAGTAAGTCTGCCCTAGGAATAGAAATAGTAGTCTATAGCTACAGTGTCAAATCTTACAATGCAAAGAACACTATTCTATTCTAAAACTAATCCCATTCTAAATTAATTATGAGAACTTAGAAGGGTTGTCTAGATCATTTCACTAATCAATATAGAAAAATAGTAAACTGGATGAAAATAATTTCACTCAACATGAAAAAATTTTGTAATGAAAATCATTTCCTCGAGAGCATCCAGCCATCACTGTCCTGGCATGATACCCACACTGATAATGCAGAAATTTTCACATTGGCCTTTTCTGTAGATACGGAGAAAGTGAATGATGAATTATTGTCTTTTTCTTAGAACAGGTCAACAAGGAAGCACCAAATGAAACACCGTAGCAGGAATAATATAAACAGAACTATGCCTTGTTTAGACAGTAGAAACTAAACTGTGGAACTCTGGAAGCAAAAAACCCAAGTGGTTTCGAAAGGAACTAGTGCTTATGGACCAGTTCCTTAAAAAACAATAGTTCTGTTGCACTCTCTTGCTTAGCAAAACCTTCAGTACCTACTTGTCTGAAGTTGGGAGATGGATCTAAATTTTTGTGCTCTTTCCCTTTTGCTGTTCATTGTCACAGATTAGAGAGTCTCTGGTCTCATCTAGTACAATCTTCTAGCTTCACCATCTAGCTCATCAATTACTGTCCATTGCTTTTTTTATGGAAAAAGTGAAATGAATTAATCTACAGGGTAAATCTTTGTTAAAGTAAGGATTACTTTTTCTTCTGTTAAGTTAGTATATTCTTTAAGCCATCATCCATAAACCACTGACTACAGATGAAAGCATGAGTTATGACTCTTCCTTGATGTAAATGTGCAAAAAGCTCAAGTTTTATGTGGGCAATAAAATGTCACTCCAGGTTGTGGGGTTGGTATGTTCATACTTAGCTCTTTGGTTCCGTCCATTATTATGTCATTGAACAATAATTTCTAAAAGTTGTAGGGCACTTCAGCTCATGTCCAAAGAAAAGTGTCTCTTATTTTCTTCCTGAGGGGTTCAATGATTCAGTCATGGATTCTTTATTCCAAAAAGAAACTTGAACAACATGTTATTACAGAATGAAAACTCAGAAGCTTTCAGAGCTCTGTGTGGCACGTGGGAGTAGATGATTGGGTGAATGAGAAAAGCCAAGTAACTCCAATTAAAGCCAGTGGGAATTGCACAGCTAAATCCCTGTGCCCTGCTTTGAAGAATTAGGTTAAAAATATCCATATTTGATTAAATGTGCTTTCGTTTTTCATTCTGACTTTCAGCTAATGGTAAATTCTTTTAATTCTTTTAGATCCATCCAGAAGTCCATGTCTGAAAATGAAGCATTTGGTTAGTAACTGCTTAAATCATTTAGTGTATACTTGCTAATCTCACAGAGCCATCTTTAATTAAGGCTCCGGTTTGCCTTACAGCTGTTGGAGCAAACACAAAGGAAAGGAAAATGTACAGTTAAGCTACCAATATATTTCCCCCTCTCCACGCTATCCACAGACACATTTTAGGTAGATATTGAAAACAAACTAATTAAACATAGAAACTAAACTGAGATTTAAAGAACCTACTATGAGACAGCACAAGAAATACTCAGCATGTCTGGTGTTTCTTCGAATCATTTCAATAAAATATTGAAATATCTCTGATGTTATAAACTTCATGTCCCTGCCCATTCAAATGTTAAACTAATTTACTTCAGCTTTCACAAACAAGTTCACCAAAGAAGAATTTCAGAGTGGGGGTGTGGGGTGGGTTTCAACCCATGTTGACACTGCATGCTATTATGCACACTTGTGATTAAATGAATTCTATTTTGTAAATCCTCTGTAGGAGATAATCATCAGTTTCTTAAGAAGTAAAAGTTACTATTTTGTTCAGTGAGAATTTCCTGTTACGATTCTATTATTTATTCTCTGGAGTTTGGGTTTAGTTGTTGTATCTATCCCTTACTGACTAAAGAGGTTATTATATCTGCCTGTAACAATGCAGCTATCTTTCATAACAATGCGTGTGAGATAGCTGGAAAGTTCCCCATGTTAAGACTCCATTCTGTAGCCCTGCACTGGGAAGACTTTCATGCAGAATGGTATCATTTGCTCTGCAGCATCCAGGCTGTGATGAATTCCCAGCACTTGACAGAATTGGCAAGTGCTTTCACAAAGAAAATTTTCTGACATAAACTGAAACCTAGCATTAACCCCCCCCCCCAAATCCAGAAAGCACAAAAACTTTATAGTTATCATTATGCTGTGAAGCATGAGTGCTTTGAAATTCACTGAGAAAACAATAGAACAGCAGGATCTTGTTCTCAAGTGAACCTAGTTTCTCCCATTCAAGCTGAGACAGCACCAGCCTTGGAGCATGTATCATATCGATGTGGGCACCTTTCTTGCTAACACACTAGCTGGTTAACTGCAAAATTAAATAATATTTATACAGTTCCTGGAAGCAAAGTAAAGGCACAGATATTTTGTGGGTTCCTAGGTCTTAAAACCAGGGTTAAGATAACTATCATTCTGATCATGTTTTAACAGTAATACTTGAGATATTAGACAGCAGCAAAAGATGATCAAATTTGAAGTCTGCCCACAATAAATACCATCCATCCATCAAATTCCCTATTTTGTGAAATCCTCAGTTCATTTCTGTGTTTGAGCAGCAGCTACAGTGTTCAGCAACCTTGTTTGATTTGCATTCTGATGCTGTTTTTATAGAGTTTCCTGCTATTTCACGTTTGCTACGAATTCAGGTGACTGCTCTCTGTGCTTTTACTTTAGACAGGAAAAATGCGAATGGCACGCTTTGGCAGGATTCCAGAAAGCCAGAGAACGATTCGTACATCAGAAGGCACTGTCAGCTTGAAGGTAATTGCTAAACATATTTCAGCTGATTTTGCATTTTTTGCAAAGTATTTTAAAGGGCGCCTAGGAAAATTTCTAATTTTTCACCAGTAATCTAGCTAAATAATTTGTCGAGTCCTTTTGAGATTTATCTTGTCCTCAAGGGGAAAAAAAGGTAGTAAAAATAAAGTTACCTTAGAACTGGGAAACTAAGAACACACTCAGTGAACGATTTAGTCTGTAGTAAACAGGCCAAAGAAGGCTTGCGGTACAGTGAATTGCCATCGTTGTGTTGTATAGGGCTTGCTAACTGCAAAATCAGCCTATAGTAGGAATCCATGTTCACTGTATACTTTACACTGCTCCAGGTACTGAACAGGGAAATAATAACTTTTCACAGAAAAAAAATCTTGTGACAGGTGCAAAAGAGATTTGGCACAATTTTGTAGGTAATTGTTTTGTCCAATTCTGATTCTAAACCTGTTTTGACCAACTTTATTGAAACAATGTTACAGCTAATACATGGGAAATTACTAGTGACACTGTTTAAGAGTTGATCAGTACAAACTCACTAAAATAACTGTGAAAAATAACAAGTGAGCAGTCACTTTGTCTATTTAAATATAAACTGGACTTTTAAAACACAAAATGCTTTGATAATCTGCTGAACGCTGCTTCCAGGAATGGAGTTTGTATTTGTGCTTTTTAAAGTCAAGGTAAATCCATCCTAGTTGCCTAATCTGACTAAACCAGACAAGATTCAGCAGAAAGAGACACCCAGATATGTGAAATTAAAGTGGAGGTGTGTTTTGCTCTCCTCTTAAGCCAACAAAGTGGGAAGACAGCTGTTGTCTTAACTTTTAATATCTGCTGTACAAGCGGTCTAGACATCATCTGCTGTTAGGAGAGTCCACTGTCACCTGGATATGCCAGAAAAAGCACAGGACAGGGCACCAGCTTTCCCGCTGGATTTCATTCACTTCAGCACTTGAAGATAAACTCTTCAATGCTTGGAAAACAGATCTGAAATTACAACACCTATTGTATTTATCCATGTATGGGCAAATTGGATTTCTTGGAACCAGAACCAGAAAGAAGAGGTGACAGGAAAATTTAAAGGAACTCTACTATTGTTATGAACAGATGAGAGCAAAAGGGACATTCAGTGAGTCTCATTGGCTTGCAAGCGAAAAGGTTGTAATGACAGGTGAGAGAAAAATGAGGCATTTCTCTCTAGACAAGTCTTGCTTTTAACCAAAACGACTTTGGAATGATTCCTCAAATTAGTCCAGAGGCTGCCAGTCTGGAGGTGGAAAAAGGAATGAGAAAACAGAACTTTTTGACCTTCCTCCAGAGTCTAGAAAAGACTCAAGCCTTTTTTCACCCTTTTAAATATCCAAAGCATGCAAAACAAGCAGTGCACATTTTAAAAGCTGACAAGTGTTGTAATTGAAGGGCAGGGGCCCAAAGGGAACAGGAAGCAAAGCTGGCAGCCAAATAAAAATCTCCCTTTCCCCAATCGCAATAAAATTATTTGAAGGGAAGTTGCCTTCACACAGCGGTGAAAACCATTGCAGGGAGATTTACAGTGTATCGCTATTGATCAAGATAATTTGTCACTATTGCTCAAACCTTTCTCTTAACAGAGATAATCCTTCAAGGTCTGCAAGTCTATTGCATAATATGAATTTCTGTTAGATATAATAAACCATGTGTGGTGGCCAGCATAGGGTTCTCTGCTTACTTCAGATCTGTACTCACAGACATCATCCAAGTCACTGAAGTCAATGAAAAGACACCCACTGACACTGGCAGTCTTTGGATTAGGTCCTTAACGCTGCTCTGTGTATAACCTCTACAAAAATCACTTTTCCAGACTGATAAGGCAGTAAAAAGTTATATATCCCATGGACACAATAGCGGGAGTACCTGTCTTTGCTCACAAGCTCAATTTGAAATCATCAGTACCAGCTTTGCCAGTCAAAAATATCATTGTTGAAAAAGTTAATTATTGCAAGTCACAGTCATTGGTCTTCCATGAAAGAGCATTATGGAGGCAAACAGAAAAGAGCTGACACTTCTCAGAGTCAGTGGACATAATTCTCCGCTGCTTCTAATTCACTCCACAGTAAAGGGACTGGTACCTGTTGTCAGAAGAAAAGAGCACCGCAGCTTACAGAAGAACAATACATCTTCTGTGTGTTTGTTTGGTGGTTGTTTTTTTTACCCATATACCCTATTCCATATTTCAGTGGATTGGACAGCTGATTTAAGCAAGATTTAATAGTACTGTGGGTGCCTGTTATTATGGCTAGCAAAAAAGATCATGGTTGAGACCACTAAGGTTTGCTTGAATAACTTGCCGTTGTTCATTTAATTTTGACCAAAATTACATTAAAAACAGTGTCACTCTAAGTAGTCTTTCAGGCTAAGTTCATTATCTATTGTCCCACAGTTCTTTGTGATTCACCTGCAAACAGCTACCACATAATACTATTTTGGAAGAGACTGTAAGAGGACTTGTGGGCACAGGACTGAACACTGCTAGACTTCAGTTTTAGAGTAAGCTTACAGAGCACAGGGGCACGGTGTGCAGAGGTGCCTGCAAGAGATGAAAACAAATTAGCCTGAGGACCAGAAACAACCCAGTTATGTGAAACTGGTGTTGCATACGCACAGCTTGACATCAGTTATGCTGCCTCTAGAAGACCAGCTAGCTCTATATTTAAGCAAACAACTGGATTGTCAGACACCTCACCCTCAGTGACTTCAAGGTGATTTGCGGGTGCTTGAGACATCTTAAAATCTGGTCAGTCACATTAGATTTTGGAATGTAACATACTTTTTGGAAAAGCTTTTGGTTTTCTTGTAACCATCAAGTCTGTAGAAGAAAGACACTGTCCTATAATAATAGAAGCTCTTACAGAAGCCTCCAAAGGCACAGTCATGCAATAAAATCTGGTGACGCATTTTTCCTCTTCCTGTTGACGCACATGGCAAATAAAGGAAATTGTTTGATGGGGTTTTCTATGAAGTTGAGCTATGGTTTCTAGGAGTAACTAGGATACGAAAAGAGTGTTGCTTTTTTTTTTTGTCTGATGCCCACATTGTAATTTGTGAGTTTTAAGAATGCAAAATTATAAGGAAGTTTCTTTGTTATTGTGTTGCAATTTTTGTTCACAGAGGATTTTCTTTTAGAAAAAATAATAATCCTAAAAAAGTCTTGATTCAGAATTTGCTTTAAAAATAACATGAATATTTATGTGCTAACTTACAGCCCTTTAACTGTTTCACTCACATGAGTTTAGAGGGGTTTTGGCTGGCTTTACACATGTTGTGGTCTCATTTGGTTCCAATATAAGCACAGGCATTTTGAGGACTGGGATCTCACCTAACTCTTTGAATATAAATTTGCGTGGTCATGTTCAAACACTTTTTTCATGTGATAGCTGAAGAATCTCAGTCACTGAATTAATTATTCTTTTTCTGTTGATTGTAGACAAAACAATGCAATCAGTCTCACCTGCCTACAGTTAGCCTTTGTGAATCTGTAAGAGAAGTTAGCTGTCCTTTTGCAAACAGAAGAATTACTCACGTTGTAAGGTATTGCTCAGCAGTGGTAAGGAGGCCACATTAGGATTCATGAGAGAAAAAAAAGACAACACATTCCTACTGGTTTCTGGTAACACTGGAAATACAGGATAGCATTTTGGGTTGTGATTAGCAGACCATTTTTTTGTATTTGTGTTTTTTTCTGCAAAATAACTCAGTGCCTCTGATATCTGCATTAATGAAGTCTAATTGCTAGGGCCTTTCTACAGTAGTGTAATGGTGGATGTTTTGTGTTAAAAGTGGGAGTAAGAGTAGATCTTTCTAAGTCAACTTACTAAAACTAAACTTTTCAAAGAGTTGTTTGACCTACTATTAATCATCTTTGTAATGAAGGTAAATACTCTTTCCATGCAAAGCATTAATTTCTTGGAAGAAATGGGAGGATATTCATCCTTTGAAAGCAATTTCTAATCTAAGCTAAGATAAACAGAGCTCAACTGAAAAGATCATTTTTGCCCAGGGGCTTAATTTGTAAATTAATGTTCTACACTCTTCTGGTGTAAATCAGAAGGGCAAAAGAAAGCACTTGGTGGGATTCTGGGTTGGTAAACTGAGGACTAAGTACAGATGAAGAAGTAAGCATGAATGAGTTTTCTTTGCTTTAGTGGGTTTGCCAATTTGTTCTGTAGTCTTACTTCAAAGCAGTTTGAGATAAAATGTATACTGAAATGATACAAGAATAAATTCAGAGAGTCAAAATATCAGCTCGGAGCATCAAGTGCAATTCCCATGATACTCCTCAGAATAACTTAATACATAACATTTTAAAGCATGTTTTCTTTTTTTTTGTCATAATTCACAGAAGATAATGTTATTGGTGATGGGCTACTTTTGCTGCAAGGGAAGAAGATAGAAGAAACCACATGCCAGGTGAAAGAACTACTCGTATTTTCAGAATTTAAAATTTCATTCAAATGAAATGCATATTTCTTGCTACCATTCAGTATTTGCCTAGCCTAAACTTCATGCTCATGCCTGTGTATTTTAGAAGCCGAGTTTAAAAGCAGACACTGGTGACTACCTTAGTTATGCACCATTTTCATTATGCAGACCATATGGGTTTTAATACATGGAAAACTTTTTCTTTTCCTGACAAAATATATTTCTTTAAATTGATGTACTGGAATTGTACCTAGCAAGATCTATACTAAGTGTTTAGATCAGTCTTGCACGATCCGTATTGGCATATGTATCCTAATCCTTTCTAAATTTCTATAAACATACTCTGTATCTCATCTTCATAATACTACATGAGTTATCTCACTAGTATAAGCAATCAAGGAATTCTGACCCTTGGGTTTGCAGAATAGTAATAACATAAAAGTAGGTAACCACCCATCAGCTGGTGAGCAGCAGAGAGGTGGAGAGAAGGACTTGTAGGTCTGGAATTAGAATAACTGCTTTTTATTCCACTTCCAGTCCAATGTTTGCCCTGATAATATGTTACTTAAAGGGCCAGTTTGCATCTGTTGCAAATCAGCTTAGCTCTTCTGATTTCACATGACACAACAGTCTACCTAGTTTGGGAATCTGACTAAAAGTGTCTAAAACACACCTATATGTGTGGCTATGTGTGTCTAAATGACAATACAATAAATTATTTGAAAGTTGAAAGTATGGTAAATTTTCCTTTGCAGAAGAACATTACATTTAAGGTGAATATTAAACTTTACAAAAGGCTCCAAGCTGAGTTTCCTCTGCTGTTTCTATACAATGTCAGAAGTCCCTTTGGAAGTTTAGATTAAAAGAAAGAAAAAACTGTACATGCTTCACCCTGAAGGCATCTGAGATAAGACAGAGAGCTGTGAAGACCCAGACTTTAGGCAGTGCTCAGCCCCAGTGTAGGCCAGAGACATGATCTGGCTTAAAAAGAAGACAAGTCAAATGATCCGTGTATCAGAGGACAGATGGCTGTATTGGTGACTTTAAAACCAGTATGTTCCAGGTTTCTCCTGCTTTTCCTCAGGGTTTTATCTGTCTCTGTATTGTTAGTTTGTTCCCATGATTGCCTCCTCTCCCTGCTGCCAAAAGGCAGATGGGGAGGAAGGAAAGGAGAAAAGAACTCTCCTCTTCTGCATCTCTCATTCTCTTTCTCTGTTCTCTCAGATTATTCTTTGACTTCCCACAGAAGTTCTTGCCTTTAGTGTGAGGGTTCCCTGGCTCTGCCCTTATCCAGCCATAGCAGCCTCTGGGCTGACTCCTGGTTAAGATCCTAGAGGTCATTCCCCAGCCATGATAGAATATGGAGGAAAGAAAGGAAGAAGAAATAATAGGGAATAAGGCCTATATTTGCTTAAAGTAGAAGATTCCTTAATATCTGTTAAAGCATCTCCCCACGAACCATTCACCCTATTTTAAAAGCAAAGTTCTACTTTTGACTTCTCTGATTTTCTGAAGATACTTTTTGAGGCATGTGAATAACAAGTTGTAGAGAGTTGGATACCTCCAAATTCCATTGAACTTGGTTTTTACAGCTTGCTTTTTAAAAATTTCATTTCTTATGACATTATTTTGAATTTCAGTGATTATTACCTCTGGCTTTCATTATCATCAAAATAACATAGATATATATAATGCCCTTTTGATCTTCCAAAATAGTCTGATTATGTCTGTTTTCAATTGCTGTACCACATTATGCACACAAATAAGGAAATGCTGAGAGAACAGCATTACAGGGGAAGCTCTCACACTTCTGCAAAGCCAGCACTAATGAGTGCCCTTATGAAGTGCCTGTATGGTGATACACAGCATGGGGAACAAAGAGGAGCAATTAGAGGTCTGCATGCAGTTGCAAGACTGCAGTCTCATTGAGATCACAGAAATGTGGCGGGATAGCACACACAACTGCAGTGTAAGCTGCCATGGATGTCACTCCTATCTTCAAGAGGGCCAGAAAGAAGACCCGGGGAGCTGCAGGCCAGTCAGTCTTACCTGAGTCCCTAGGAATGTGATGGAGAAAATACTTCTGGAAACTATTCCTAAACATATGAAGGACAAGAAGGTGATTTGGCTTAGTCAGCATGGATTTATG
>Ga0181612_154937_pt1 | contig 16024 bp, 7 predicted proteins | sample HoacroProtozoa21_FD_119630 | JGI IMG/M metagenome (GOLD analysis project Ga0181612, IMG submission 119630) | Hoatzin crop microbial communities from Cojedes, Venezuel. Combined Assembly of Gp0051906, Gp0051904, Gp0051908
AAGAATTTATATTATAAAAGCTTAGAGGCAAATATGAGCAGAAGCTTGGGAAAAAAAGATGACGGTGACGGTCAGCAATTTAGACAAGCTGAAAGCAAGACAAAGTGTAAGATTTGGAGATGAAATGGTTGATATCTGATGCAGGTGAAAAAAACAAGAGAAAAAAAAACAAAAGAAGTTTTCTGTATTACCCAGTTTCTAAGTGGAGTACTTCTGACTCTCTTTGGTGTCACAAAGTGTTGAATGAAGCTTCTGGGTTACCTGTGCATCTTTTTAGATATAACTGCACCTCCTGATTACAGTCAAATAGAAAGAAAATGATTTAAAAAAAAATCCAAAAATAAGATAGAAAAAAAGATAATTTGGAAGAGCTTTTGGAACAAAGCCTCCTGCTGAAAGACACGAAACAGAGTGCAGAGAAACATTTAGGAGATAATGTTTCTGCAGGTTTCCAGCAGTCTGTTTCAGAGCAGTCAAGATGTTTTGCCACTCTATCTAATCAGTCAGTCGTGTGAGACTGAGAATGAGGAATTTTACCAACTGGAAGCACAGCAAAAGCAAGAATTTTACTGACAGCAACAAAAAAATAAATTAAAGGAGCTGAACAATTGCATTGAGTGCCTCCTTCAGAACTGTAACAGGGAAAGAAGAGCTGCTGGGGAGACAAGGGAAGAACACAAGGTTTCTGTTTGGGACTAGCAAGGATAGAGAAATGAAGAATGCGCTCAGACTAGAATCCTACTAGGAAGCACCACAACAAGGCTACTGTGCATGGCTTCACCAAGAGGAAGCGTCAACACTGATCAATACATAGCATTTCCTTTAGGCAGGGAAAATAAAAGTATCTTTGCACTAGGGAGAGAAGCATTGGTAACTTCAGTGAGAAGGACATATATTGACCTCTGCCTTGCAATGTCCTTTGGAGAGCTGAAAAGATGAAGCGTCTCCAGGAAGCTGAAATTTGGGAGTGGGAAGTGCCAAGATGAACTACGAGTTATGCAGAGGCAGCTAGAGGAAGCCACACCAGTGAAGGCTATACGACTGCCCCGCTCAGAGATAATGCACAAGACATAATTCAGTGACCATAAAGCAGAAACATGTACACTGCTTAAGATTTAAAATAAATGACAGTGAAGTTGTCCTTATTGGGGCTGAAAACTCTGTGGGCTTAAAGTTACTTTTGCATGGCATTTCTGCATTTTCCCAGAGCTCTGAGATGAATTCTGCACTGTGTCTGCAAGCCCAATCAATAATTTGTGAAAGCTGCAACAGGAGAAGGACTCAAATACCTACAACAACCACCTCCATTTGATCTGCAGGTAATATTTTGAGAAAACAATAGTGAGAAAAAGCAGAGCACGGGAGTGGTTAGACCATTTAGAGAAAGTACATTCGCTTCACTTTATGAAAACCATTTTCCTGATGTTGCCCAAAAGGGAAAGAAGGGGGTTGAGTTGATGAGCAATTCTGTTTCTAGAACAAACTATTTCAAGTTGTTTAATATCCTTGACAGTACTGGAGAGGTAAATTATTAGTAAATGGTATTTTGAAATATTGCCTTGAAGCTTTAAGCATATGTCCGAATAATCTGAGATTAAATCATTCAGCTGTCAAGGTGTTATTGATATTGCGTAAGGATACAAAAGTTTGATCGGAATACCTAAGCCACACTGTACTTCCAAATTACACTGCTTTTACAAAACATACATTGTAGTTAAAGGCAAAACCATACTTTTGTTATGATTTCATTAATGTCAGTGGTCATTTTGGCAGCTCTATAACACATCACTAAAAGGATTTGGTTAAATGTAACGTCCAGCACAACCAGCAGAGGTGAGTCTAAAAATATATCCATTGAGGATAAGAGATTTTAATTTGTTTTTAACTCTCCTTTGTAGACAATAGAGTATATTGTACATCCACTCTTCTACTGAAAATTTACTCTTATTTGAGCCTGTCTCTCTTATTCATTTGTTGAAAACTGAAGCTCTGTTCTGTCATTCACATTTAACTAGTCCACTCACATTGCCTTTACAAAGAGAAAAGTACCATTCAAGCAATCTGGACACGGAGTATATAATTTTAAAGAGAAAGACCAGACTTCCTAAGTCAACATTTCTTCTTTCATCTTCATACAAGAGTGCTATTGTCATAGATACAGGCTATTCAAGGACAGAGCTATCCCTAATCTAATACTGTATTGGGAATATTTGGTATTATATATTAATAGAATCACTTAGTTATGTAAAAGGAATAATGCACACATAGGCCATCCTTTCAATCCCCAGATCTTGTACACATTACATGAGAGATTTCTCCAATAATGAATTTGCAGGCACCATATATTACCAGAATAAGAGAAGGAAAGAAAGAAGCCAGAGGCATTTGAAGAACATGACAGCTCACAGAAATAATCTGCAGACCATCTAGATGACACAGCTAGAATAAGGCCAGGAGTGTTCATCCAGCTGCAGCCTAAGGGATCTGCCATGCAGCCAGCTGCTGCTGCTATTTGACATCTGGGATCTGTAACTGGCATTGCAAAGCAAAAAAAAAGCAAAAAAAAAGAAAAAAGAGAGGGAGAAGAATTGAAGAGTTATGTGAGGTTAACAACAACAACAACACAAATCACCTCTCCCCCAATGCTAGAGGTATTTCTAAAGAAATTTTGTTGCAGGCAAAAATGAAGATGGAGCCTCTGAGCACTGCACGGACACAGCGCAATTATGAGCGGTGAAATAAGCCCTGGCAAATGAGTGTAATGCAGTAAAACTATTAGAGAAGCACACTAATATTGCAAAAAGCAGCACCGTATGCCCATATCCAACCAGCAGTTTTGTTCACTGCTGCTCCAGTTGCAAAGCCTACCACGGCCAATTCATGCTGTGGGGATGAGAGTACCTGGTTTTTAAGGCTGCGTCGGTGGTCTCAAGCAGTATGCCAAGGGAATCCAATTCTCTACTTGAGAAAACCTCAGCCTGATTTCCCCTGCCCGCTCACCAGTGTTTACTGGGCAGCGACAGAAGCGCAAGCAGGGAAGTGACTCGCCTGAGAGCAGGCAGTGTGCTGTCAGCAGAGCCGGGGAAGATGAAACCAGTCCACCGAGGAAATGCCCCTTGCGCAAAAGCCTGGATCCTCCTACCACACCAGGGACCAGGTGGTCGACATCCATGTAGTAATGCAAACTCGTGTTTTCTGGGTTTCAGTGTTTTGCAGATCTCTATGAAATGTAATAAAACGGGCAATCAGTACTTTCAGATTACTGCACAGAGCTGCTGACAGGTTCCCTTTCGATGGCTTGTGCACTTCATCAAAGGTTACTCTATATGTCTAGATAGCTTATCATCCTCATATGACCCCCCCTCCCTCTCATGACTGAGAGTTTTTGAGACATGAGTGATTCAGATATGCCTGACACAAACTCCCAAAAGGTTTACTAAGTGTAATTTTACAGAAGCAAATTGCCTGCTTTTCTGAGCTGGATCAGCAATGTTTCCCCTTGTCAGTCCGCAACACTAGTGAAGCTTTGAACTGTTGCAGTCACTCTCTGAGAGAGAGACCTCCCTGGGAAAGATCATGGGTGGGAAAAAGACTTACGTGCCCCTGCACATGTTTCTGTGGCTGTTTCTATATTTACATTTTTGGGGAACTACCTTTGGGCCAGATTTTGTCACTGCTATTCACAGTGGAGAGTATCTCACTGCATGAATAGTCCCGAAGGGCTAGACTGAGGCAAGCTGGATCACGCTGAAGAACTCTTTCCACTGTGAGCTATTTATTTTTCCGTCTGGCTTAAAGACGGCTTCAGCGGAACTACACACAGATGCAGGCAGTGCTCATGGAGGTGGCAGACTGTGACTTTTACATAGGAAGCAACATTTCTGCAAAGGGTCCTCTGCTCATGGAAGGGGCAGATGGCACTGCTGTGAGCTTGGAGCGTCTGCATGAAACCGGGAGTGAGAAAGGTGAGGTATGTTTGCGTTACACTGATGCTGCTCATAAGCTCCTCATCAGCAAGTACAGACACACACAGCGCTATGCAAATCTCTCTAGGGCAGACAAAACTTACATTTCAGGCAATGAAGACCTGGCCTTTGCACTTGGCATCAGACAACTTACGGTGCTGCGCTAGCCTGCAAATTACATTCCAGAACGGACAGCTATATCTAACTCATATAGACGTTGATACTGTGTGCACGTACTAGAAGCGTGCTTCCAAACGCAGCTTTGACAGAGTCAAAGTCTTTCACATAGGCCAGAGCTTCTTCCTGAGGCAGTAAGGAAAGTCCCACTGCAAAGCAAACACACACTATATTGATACATAAGGTATGATTAGGCATATTCGTAGATAACAGGCAGGTGAACTGATCAACCACAGAAGTAACTCTGAAAATTTTTCGTTTCCCCTTCAGTTTACCTACAAACACTTCTCCAAAGCCCTATAAAGCACCTCTTTGATGCATAGCTACTATTTGGCACAACTAGAAGGCAGTTTGGGACCGCAAAGATTTTACCATGCCTGTAGCTTGAAAAACAACACCATACACGCAGAGGAACTGGAAAGGGGAAAAATATCAGTTGGTCATGACTGGCCATGAGACAACCATCAAACTCAAAACTGCAGAGCTTCAATGCAGGTCTTCTTAACTCCTAGATCACGTACCCTGGCACATTTACACCAATCAACACCACAAAGAAAAGAAAAGGTGTTCCACTGGCTTATTTCAGAAGTCCTATGGGGAGCTAAAAGTGTTCACCAGAAACAGAGAGAAGTATAAAATGCACTGCCTAATTCCAGTACATTCAGGAAAAAAAATCCCAGAACCCACTGATGTGTTCCTGTTACAGAGATTTAAAACTGGCAAATCTATAGAAAAATTCTGACGAGTCCTTATCTAAAACATTTAATCCAGAAATAGCACAACTGATTTCATGCCTTTAGCATTTCTTTCAATGATCCAATTTCTCCCCACCTCCAAAGTAAAACAGAAACTAAAAAAAGAATAAAAAATTCTTAACATTACAAATTATAAGCCTGCCCTTCTGTGCCTGTGATGAAAAATGCTTGCGCTCTGGAGGGCCCAGCAGTGTTACCATCACAGAGACCTGCTATCACTCTTCTTGTGAATGATGGCTGTGTTGGGTTTGGGCTTGAACCTTGGTTCACACATCTGAGCCACTACAAATTTCACCCAGGCCCAGAGGACAAAGGACTGGATGAGTGCTGGCATGTAACACAGAGAAAATATAGAACAGGAAAACTCTTCAGGTCTAGGGGTGAAAAAGTTTGCCTGGCTGGTTTTGGGCTGGGGAGAGGGTGCTGATAAATATAACCTTGAACCAGATTGTGGCCTTTCTCTTGTGGGTCCTCAAACATTCCAGCCCAATGGGCTAACTGGATCAACACACAGGATCAATGCCTTAAAAAGCATAAGGAGAGGGAGCTAAGCAGTTTTCTTTTTGTTAGAGTTACCCACGGCTAATGGCTTTGCTGGACTGAGGCCAGCCGTCATAACATACACATCTCTTGAGTTTGTCTAGAAGTGGTAGGTGTGTTATTTGTTAAATTACTCTCTCCCTTATCTCATATTAAAAAAAACCCAAAACTGTTCTTTTACTACAAACAGACACAAATTGTTTTGCAGCAGGTTGAAATGCTTCAATATATATCTTCCCTGAAGCCTTTAAACTGCCGTTTCACTAATTCCAACAAGCACTCATTTTCCCTGTAAAGGAATGAATTATGCATGGCAGGAAAGGAACAGAAAAAAGGGAGGTGATCTCGGTTAACTACAGCTGCCTAGATGTTAGCTGCCCAGCTCCCGCTAGTCATTTATGCTGCCCTCCTTAAAATACATGTCTGAGGTAGAGAAAATTGCCTTTTAGATGTGTCAGTCTTTCTCCTGTCACTAGTGAGGAGTTTGGGCAAAGAGCTTGGAGGACCCAACCAACTCCCAAATGGCTGAGGTTGGCCAGGTGAGTCAGGCAGCGCCAGGGAGCACCAGGCAGGAGCAGAAGAGCCCGAGTTCAAGCCCCTAACCGCATCCCTGCCGGCAGCGCCGATTGCCAATTTCCTTATTTCTTCGTGGCCTGCCAAAGGGTGCTCCAACGCCCCAGGGCCAGGTCTGGTGAGCCTTGCCCAACAGCCAGCTGCAGCAAAGGCATGCGGGACCCAGCGACGCAGAGGGTCACTACCCGAACTGAGCAGGAGGAGGGCTCCTCTAGTCCATCAGTTATTGCTGCTTCCCACAGCACTTCCCATCAGCTTCCCGGCCACCAGCGGTTTAGAGATGCCAACTGTCCAAGCTGTGCCTCAGAGACATTTCAGTAAGTAAGCAGACCACAAGTTACTCAACTCAACAGTCCACAAAAGCTTTCTCAGTCACTGAGTTTAAGCAATAGTGTAGACGAGGTTAGACAGACTGAACTACAGCGTGCCCAGCATTAGCTGTCCCAAAGGACTGCTTCTCATAAAGGAGGCATCACACTGGGTAATCAAAGGCCTCACTTCTTTCAAGGAATAAAAATTGCATGAAGAATGCTTGAGTTCCGTCCTCATAAAAGGATCTGTCGCTAAGTGAGTGGGGTAGAGTCTGGGGAGGAGATCCATGCTATCTGTCTCCTAACATCTTGGGAACAAAAATACCTAAAAGCTGCATTTGGAAGATCTTGTTTACAGTCTTTACACCAGATGAGACTGAGGTTTTGCTGCAGAAGGTGGATGAGAGCACAAACCTCCAGAATATATGTGTCCCTCTGGAACCACCTTGGTAGCTCTAGAAATCTCCAACTCTCTTAACACCGAATTACAATTTTTTCCCCTTCTTAGGCAGCAACTTAAAATTTAATAAAATCAAGGATCTTAATAGTATTTCATGAAACGTATATTAACAGTATTTTATCCTACTCTGTTTCCTGTAGAATAATCAAAAAACACCCATGTTCCTAGTGGGTTGGACTTGATGATGTCTTCCAATTCAAGTAATTTGGTGACGGTGTGCTGTAGATTTCCCTAATTATCCATAACTACGAAGAACTTAAGACTTCCAGAGTATCCAGAATTCCTCCTTGCAAAAAGAAAGGCGATGGTCAGCATTGATGTGTGCCTCTCTCACCTCAGCATGGGGTGAGGATGCCATCAGTCAGAAGCACCTCCTAGGTCAATTAGCTTGTACATAGGTCTCCAAAAAAAAAGGGACAGACTGTATTTCTCAGCCTCAAAAGGACCATGTGGATATATCACCCAAAGTCATGACATGCGCAGGTACTACACAACAGGTACCTTACCTGAAACTAATGCACTCTAAATATTTCTAAATAGGTCAAAGGCTTTTTGATCTCGGAGATAAAAGAACAACAAGATTCAAAACTGGAAGTTAGGCACTTCAAAAATCTGGTTAGGCCTGGCAACAGCAGGCAGATTTTTAACAGTGGGAACAAACTAACCACTTAATAATGCATGTGATGGACTCTTCCTGAGTTGCATCAGATATAGTTTTGGGGCTTCTTGTGTCTTCCCATAAAGGTTTGTTGAAAGGTCTGTTGACCATGTTATATCTCATTGGGTTCAACTTTTTCAGTACGTAGGATGAATACTTTTTTGCTTAAATATCCTTAAAATCTAACAGTTTTCTTACCACGTACATGAGAGTTGAAAGAAACAGCTCAAATCATACATTTATTATGATACTATTTCACTGACACAACAACATTGTTTCCCTCCTGCACAGCCATACCCACTGGTCTCTTACGCCACTTGTCTCTACACTGCTCAGTATCCTGTCACAGTTTATCCCTACTCATTAGATATTGTTTAGTGGGAAAGAAGCAAAAATGTAGCTAAATTCGCACTTCTGTCATTATATATTTTAACGTCTCACAGCTTGCGTCTGATCTATTACTACTGCACAGTTTGAAAGGCTCTACTTAGAAACTGTATTTTAGTTAAAAATCAGACCACTACCTAGGAAAGCGTCCGTACTTTTCCCTCTGTGTGTAGCATGGGAGGAAGTGTAAATAGGCACGCAGAAGCTCTAAAGCATGCTAAAGCCTCTTATTGCCCATTTCCTCCAGACCCCTGCCCTTCAAAGTCTTTCTGCAAATCTGATGGAAACAAGGCAGGGAAGAATACGTTTTCTGGGGCACGGGGGCTGTGTAGAAACATTGCGCCTTTGTTCTGAAGCTACACCACGAAGAAGTGGGCATTGTTCAAGCATGGCAAAGAGAATTAATATGCTGCAACGTCTTAGGCAGGAGAGCTTATCCTACAGGTGGATCAAGGAGTCCAGGTGTTTGGAAAGCTGTCCCCTGCCTCCTCCAACGATTCCAAAACCGCACGCTGTTTTTGGAGCTTTTTCAAACCACTGTGTTAAAACACCTGGGCTCTCTCAGCTCCTTGTGCTAGATATTGCTACGGGGGAGTATTACATATTCCTTACGCATGTGTTGATATAGTTCACAAAAATAAGTGATCAATGACAATGTGAGAGCCAGGCACTCTCATTTAAGATCATATCAGCTCAGAAACAAGTCATTTTTTTTTTCATTTATTCTTGCCAATTCTTAATTAAAACAGGTAAGTAAATACATAAGACAGCTGAAATTGAATTTGGAAAGGCTGAAATTCCCAAAGATAAGCTGTTATTGACATGTTACTGAAGAAACAAAATATTATTCACTTCATGAACCTTTACTTTCAGCTCACATAAGAAAAGATTAATTTCTAGCCAAAATAAATCTCAATTTATAGTTCTCCCTTAGTCACTTAGTGAAATGAAGCTTTTAGAACTTCACTGTAACAATAAATAGTACAATTAAAAAAAAAAAAGTCCAAACCATAAAGCATACTCATTAATTCAGAGGCTGAATTGACTGTAATTAAAAAGCCCAACCTTTGCTCATCTTCAGAAACTCTTCCCGTATCTCATACACCCTTTTCCTCTGCTTTCTGAGACATTCACAAAATACATCAGGACAATGAAGTGACCTTTTCATCAATAATTTGAAACTGAATATGGAGATTCAGTACAAACTACTGTTTGTTTATCATACTAAAAAAGGTGAAAGATCAATGTTTATACAGTTAATGTGTCCAATATAGCCAGCAACACTCCAGCTGCAGTTAGCATCCCAGTTACCCTTCAGCTTTTGCTAGCTCTTCCACCCTTACTGCTTCTCAAGGCTTGGATCCATTTCTTGAAACTCTCTTTTGTGAGATAAACATCACACATCCTATGAAAGTGCAACTGAAAAATCTTGCATTTATTTAGCATTGTATGTTCATGCTAGTATCTACATCCCTTTCAGTTCAATACGTCGAGGTTGAAGACACATGTCACAGTATTCACAAATTCCTTTACAAAGCCTTTCAGATGTTCTTGCTGGTAACTCACATTTCCATGACTCCTCTCACTTCAACAAAAAGGAAAAATAAATTATCCTAATTTATCCATCTTTTTCCTACATATTTCCTTACTGCATTCACTTAAAATTAGCCTCACTTTCCAGACAAGGTTTCTGACCAGTCAACACAACATTCCCACTGCTCTGCATCTAACCACTTGCTCTTTCATCTTCTCAGTGGACTTGACACCCATGCATTGAGGCAAGTAACACACAGGAGGGTTCCTGAATAAAATACCCTCTGTCCAAAGATGTTACACAGCAGCAGCTTGCATCCTAGCACATTGCCTTCTTGGTGCCTTCAGCATCTTACTTTTGCAATCTACAAGTGTTATTCTTCCATTCCATAAAGATCAACACAACTGTTTTTATAAGATGGGGTTGTTTTGAGATAAAGGCACTGGCCGTTTCCATATCATGCTTATTTGTTTTATTTGAGCATTTGCTGTTCTGCACACAAACCACAGCAAAAAAAACAAAACCAAAACAAACAGCCCAGGTTTTCAGTATCAGATTTGCTTGGGCCCCAAGGAGAACCCTTCCCTACGCACCTGAGTCTAAGGGCTGACTAATGGCCTTGTTCATCAGAAGCAGAGTCATCACCTCTGCCTGCTGCCAGATCCGAGTGCTCCCAACAGAAACCTAGTGGTTCATTTGCTTTGTACCCTAACAAGTGGTAGGTGCCAGGTGTTCTGCATTTTCTGTAAAACAGGCTGAATAGACAGGTGGTGAAAGTTGCTGACAACACAGAAACATTTAGTTTAACCAAGGCTTGGGAGGATCATTAGGAATTTCCCGAAAGACCAAGCAAAGGTATGCAATTAGGCAACACTTAGCAGAGGAATGATTGCAGATAAGTGCAAGGTGTTGCACGAGAGAGGGGAGAAAAATAAACAACGTTCTGGAGGAGTGTGACCTCTTCAAAATAAGAAGCTTATTAAAGGACAAGCTGCAAAATGCCTGCAACTGGGTGTTTGGGGGTTACAGTATAAAGCAATTAAGATATTTGACTTCTCTGTAACTACCATGCATAAAAGGTAACAGCAGTTATAGAGACTATTCTTGGCTTGAATTTGTCCTTAATACTGAAAAGCCTGGCTCAGTCTCATTGCACTGGGAATGCAAGACACAGATACCAGCTCTTTGTCAGGCAGCACATAGATGAAAGGCAAATAATTCAGCTAATGGCCAACCTTTACAGGCTACTCGAGCTGCAAACTGCAGCCCAGTGCTACGCAGAGTTTTCTAAGCAGTCAGACTGATTAGCATATATAAACTGTAGCATATACAGAAATCACACTACTATTCAGCGCTACACAGGCTAAATAAGGGTTTCGAAGCCTTCAAAAAACCCTTGCAATTAATTGTAAATTCACTGAAAACAAAAATATTACAAGGTGCACATTTTAAAATGTGTAGCTGAATTACAGTTCTTATTGACCAAAGAAACAGAGAAATTTAGTTTATGGGACTGTTAGTAGTAAGTGCATAAATGGATGGGAACAGCACCCACACGCACAGCTATTGTGATTCAGATTTGAAGGGCCATGAGACTTGATGCCTCCCAGCACAAACTGATGGCCAACTGGGATCAAAATTCCGTCCTTCCTGGGCCACCTCTGAGTAATTGTCCGGGTGAATTGTTGGAATTGTCACTTAACTGATAAATCTGGTGCAAGCCTCTAATTAAGGCAGTACACTGAAAGAAACAGAAATATATTGTACTGTTTGAAATTATGAGGTAGAATCCCTGATTGCATTCAAGTCAATGGAACTTCTACCATTGTTTTCAAGAGGACATGGAATTACAGCCCCAAACCCCATTATTTAGAAGGCTATAATAAACCCCCCAAAAGGGTTAGAAATATTTAGATGCAATAATCACGTAGCTTTGTGATTCATGTTTATTGAATGTAATCATACAAACTGCTAGGTGCAAAACCCTTGGTATTTCTTCTTAGTCCTGCATAAATACCAAGTTCTGCTCTGCCATATTATTATATTTATCTTCCTTTAATGCTTACTTTTTAAGGACATGTTTTTGAGTTTCTTGGCCATTAGCAGGGAGGGATACATGTCAACTAAAAGAATGTCAAGAAAGGAACTGCAACACTAAGGAATTTTTTTCATTCTCTCTTCCTAAAGCTCCAGTGTGGTTTCACGGGTTTCTACCTGCTTGCTGTTCATGTTCAGCATGAACATAAAAGAACTGCCCAGATTTTAATAATGCTTGAGAACTGGGTCAACATATGCTGATAGAAGCACTTCAAATGTGTACACCAGCACCTGCCACAGAAGAAGGAAGGGAAGAATGAACAGGGCTTCAAAATGTCAGCAGTGGTGATCTGTAATGCCCTTTCAAATTCTGATTTTACAAAATACATTGTGTGGTGTGAGCCTCCAGTCCCTCGGTAGCAGGGGGAACCTCTGTGTCTCCATGCCACGGGAGAGAGCCACATTGGACTTCAGGGGTCCTTCTCTTCTGAGCAAGGGTTGTGTCCTCTCCTGCCAGTCGTCTGCTCTTTTAAGACGCTCCAGCCTTTCTGACAGCTGGGAGACCCCTCTAACTAAGCTGATGGCCTTTATCTTCAGCTGCTGTCTCAGCCACCAGGCTGCACTTGGCATAGGTGCTGCTGTGCCATCAGCATCTCCCCGGAAGCTGGCAGGGCACAGGGCACGCTCCCACACAGCCACCCCCGCGGCACGCTGCTCCCACGAGTACAGCCGGCACATGCAGCGCAAGGACCCCCGGCCATCCCGACCCTTAATCAAGGGCTCTCCCTGCTAACCTAGAGAAGGAGACCATGCCTGAATGGACCGGTGCTGGTGCAGATGGATGGCAAAGGATGAGCAAAGCACTCTCGTGTCAAAGGCAAGAGACCCACGTTGCCAAGGAACTGATTGGGGGCAGTGATGAAAAGGCATAGAGGGATAACTTGACTTAAAGTCCATACCCTTAAGTTGCTGTGTCCATCCACTGACATCTATTTCGGCCTTGCCTTTGGCAGTCAAACTCAGAACTGGCAGTTCTGAGATATAAAAAAAAGAAGGCAGAAAGAGTTAGAAACACATACAGCTGGGACTTGAGAAGAAAGGTTTGAGGAAAGGACGGAGGGACGGTCCAGTGGGAATGGAGAAGCCAGGGAGATACTGGGACAAAGTGGGCAGGAAGAGAAGCACAGGAAGAGAGAAAAACCCATTAGAAGTTATTTCATTCTATTCAGAGAAAATTAGCTTAATGATTGAGTCATTCTTTTTCTGGTTTTGTGTTGAATAATAAGGCAAGTTATCTTTTAGACTCTTCCCAAGGCTAGCATGATACCTCTTCGTAGGACACAAACACCCACTGGACATAACATGTCACTCTCACTTTGTGTTTTTTAATTTGGCAGCTTTGACACTAATTTAACAGAATAGTTGCCAGAGAAAAGATATCATGCAATCTAGATCATTCATGTGTACTCTTCCAATCCTCAATAAAAGCAATGAAGGAGCTTGTTTTTCCTCACTGGGCAGTAGGTTTATGTGTACAACTCAGAAGCCAGCGAAGGAGAAACTAAATAAAACATAGCATATTTGATGAAACATGCAGAACAGCAAATCACACTGTTACTTAAAAAATGTCCAATTTTTCTGACTATGCAAGCACCATTAACCTGGGATCTTTTTTAAAATTGAAAATGAAAATGCATGATAAAAGTACAGGCGGTTCCCATTGATATTTACTGCTTGCTTGCAGCATGCAAACCAGAGAATATAAAGCAACTCCTACGAGAACACAAATACCATCTTAAGACAGAATGTGAAACAGCAAGATGTGTGTTAGAAAGCTATATTTCCTATTCCTTAAAAAAATAAAAAAGAGACAGACAGATAGGGATGGAGAAGGACAGAGACAGCAAGGAAGGGAGGAAAAGGGGGAGAGGAAAAGAGACAGGGAGAAGAGAGAGAGAGACAGAGATGGAAATACAATGATGCCAGGAATGCTGAACGCTTTGGAAGACCTTCAGAGAAGATGAGGAGAGTTAAGTACACAGAATGGAAAGGAAAATGCATAGTTTTCTTTGATGGAAAGGTAGGGGGAAATAGGCCAGCTGAGGGCCAGAACAAAGCCAATACCCTCTTACACACTGGCTGGCGGATAAAAAGAGACCGAAAGCAAAGCACCAGCCTCGCATGCACTGTGCTAGCCCAGCTCGTGCCCCGTAAGCAGGCACGGCTGTGAAAGCTGTGTCAGTGTTAACCAGGATGGGTCTCTCTGAGAGCTTCTCTACCGTGTTAGCACAACCAATGCAACTCCCAATAACGAAACCCTGAAATATGGAGTGACTCCAGCTCTTTCTTCAGGGACTCACCTACTCAAAGTCTGCTTAGCATATACAGTAAACAACCAGCCAGCCCCTGCGCATCGTATTTTCTGGACATAATCTTCTGCTCCTCCAAACTTATGTGGCTGTAATCTCTTTCCAGGTTCTTCTATCTGTCTTCATATGTTTCTTCATCCTTTCCTACTCTTTGTGTTGTTCTTCTCCTTAGTCTCCCTTTCTTCTCACTCTTTAGTATCTCTCAGCTCTGTTGGATTTATTAACTTACATGTTAGTGTCTTAACTGTCTATTCTAGATTAATTTTAAAACCACATTAAAAAAATACGTCCATTCAAAAAGAAAATGTAATACAGAATGTGGTATTTATGTTGTGATTTTTTTCTCATTCTGCCCTCTCTCTGTTTTCCATTTTTCCCTAGTTTTCTCCCATTTTACTTGTCCGATCCAGCTGCTCTTTGAATGCATACATATATATTCCTTTTTATAGCATCTGTTGTGGTACAATGTTGATTTTTATTTAACTCAAAGAGTAAACAATATAAAAAAATAATTATCTGAAATTAATCCACAAAATCTGAAATTAATGTGCAAAACAAGGAAAGTGTCATATTGTTTTAAAACTAAAAGGGATGAATAAAAAAATCTATTTTTCAAGGCAAAGAATAATATGCTGCTGCTAGTGTAAATTCATACAATCCCTCTGAGACTGAATTCTCCTTATATCATCAGTTACACACAATCTCACCTGGTGCTAAAAAGAAATTGAAGAAAAAACAGCACTAATTTTTATCCTCTCCGACTACCAGAAGATGATGTGTTTTAAAAGGTGTCTCTGGGCGGCTGCGATGGCGGCTTGCGGACAGGGTCCGTGAAGCCAGGCAGCAGGGTGAGCACCGCTCAGGTTCGTCCCCCGCCGGGCTGCACAGGACGGACGGCAGGCAGGGACAGACCCACAACCGCTCGCTTTCATTTCAGCTCCAACCCACTCCTCACACAACTGTCCCCTGCACACCACCACAATGCACCGGACCCAAACTCCCCACGGCACATGCTTCTAACTGTGGGCTGAAGGAATGTAATTAAATTCCCTGACCTGGCCTCATCCTGCTGCCTTGCAAATCCCTAAACTTGGCGTTGGTGGGCAGCACTCTTGTAGCCAAAGGGAGGGATTAGCCCATTGGCATCCAGCTTCTGAAAATAACCCCCATGCAAACACTTTGGAAGCACAAAAGAATGGCTTTATTTCAAAATACTATCTTCAGAAAACAAGGTAAAATTATGTTTAAGAGACTAAGGATACAGGTGCTAGATTTTCGCACAGCCTAAGAACGGTATTCCTGGACTACCCTCGTGAAGTTAACGTTGGCGCCAGCAATTTGCATCACCTGATGAGTTCTTCACCTAAACAGAAAAACGCCTAGGTAAGACCTCTGTCGCAGAAACCCACTAAAGGCTGTGTACCCACGGCAAAAGGCTGAGCCACCAGGCTCTGCCCCAGGCCGCCGCCCGGACAGCCTGCCCATGGGGAAACAGAGACAGACCTGAGAGCTCAGAGGGGACGAAGGACATCTCTGCTCAGCGCCAGCCGGCTCCCCAAAGCTGCTGTGGCTGCGTAGTCCTGCCCATCCCCATACGCTGCCAGAATAGCCAGTGGGAGCCAGTAGAGTTGGTGGGTCCCTAACACACCTTGGGGCCCAGATTCCCCCCAGTAAATGCACACATGAGCCTAAATTCTCCACTTTTGACTGCATTGAGATGAAGAAAAAGTCCACGCGGCTCTGCTCTGCTCCACACAGCAAATGCAAGTTGCTGTTCTCTGATGCTCTTCCTCTGGCACCATGCAACGTACACCGTATGCTCTGCTCACCCATGCCACTTGAGGAGGGGACAGGCAGAATTACACCATTGATGACATCATTTTCATTGTTTGAAAGTCAAGATTTATTCAGAATTAATCTCTACATATACCCAGGTTGGTTAACATGAATGCACCAATGTGAATTTCAGATTTACACACAAAAATCACTTTTGGGCAGTTAATTGGATAATATGTGAACACTGCCACAAATTATTCTCCTTTGCAAGCAAAAGCCAATATAGTATTTTATCCTGCTGGGAGACACACAGAAAAGGACGCCGCTTTCTGAAAAGCATGTTTCCAGAGATACAATTCAAGCAAATAAAAAAAAAAAATAGAAAAATCTATATTCTGTCCGTAGGACTGCCTGAAAGGGCATCTGGAGAGGCAAACACAATGTAGTTATTGTCACTGGTAGTTGTCAAGGTAACTAAAGGA
>Ga0181612_114898_pt1 | contig 16023 bp, 5 predicted proteins | sample HoacroProtozoa21_FD_119630 | JGI IMG/M metagenome (GOLD analysis project Ga0181612, IMG submission 119630) | Hoatzin crop microbial communities from Cojedes, Venezuel. Combined Assembly of Gp0051906, Gp0051904, Gp0051908
CTAGATGATCTTTAAGGTCCCTTCCAACCCAAACCGTTCTATGACTCCATGATTCCATGTTTGGACTAATTTTCCTTTCTGCCATATGTTTAATTCATGAATTCCAGGAAATTGTTCCTTCTTATTTTGTCTTTCCTACAACTTCTTTTCATAGTATTCAGGGCGTTTTTTGTGTTCTCTTGTGTATGTTACAAACAGTTATTCTGTACTCAGTTCTGTGTCTCTTGTTACAGTTCCTTCGTTTAACTGGTTCTTGTATAACATTCAAGAGCGTGTCAGAACAGCTTTTGCTTCTGTGCACCTTTTAACCTATTTGAACATCACATTTAAAATGCAAAGAAATTCATTTTTAGACATGGTGCCTGGATACTGCATGTTTCCAGTTTATATCATCGCAGTACCCACCACTATATTGAAATAGCCTGACTTCCTTCACAAGTCAGTATGCACCAGCTTTCTCGTTCAGGTGGTCAGTAATATCTCAACTTCTTCTATCTATAGTTCTTATAGCTTTGGGATTTGCAGTCTATGATCTAGAATATCTTTCTTCCCAATAGCAGGCCTTAACTGTAGATTTATATTTAAGAACTGCCGTTGATTCTTTTTTTTCTCAGGCTCTTAATTATTTGCATTGCTGAACTACATAATGAAAATCAGAGCACTAGTGTATTTTCTATATGTGAACACTGCTTTTCATTAAGCTTTATAGAAATTTAATGCAATTTACGGACTTGCACATCCAAATTTTAATGTTATAATTTTTAACTTTCAATTTCCATACTGTACTTCAAGTACCCAGAAATTTATTCAAGGAGTAAAACTCTGCAGGATGTTCACAACATTCTTTAGCAAAAGTCTAATATAATTTGCTACCATTGTTTCCCATTTCACTTAAAAAACAAACAAACAAAATAACACCAAACGAAAAACCACAATCATTAAAAAAAACCCCAAACCTCCCAAAAGACAGAATTTACTTCCAAAGATCTTGCCATGCTTCCTTGTACAGTGTTAAACTACGCAAGTTCAATTAATGTGTTATAGTGGCTGGGCAATTTTACAGGAGTTCAAGATGTGACTGGGCAAATTCATATGAGAAAAAAATGAAAGAAAAATCTGAGCCAGGATTTGTTTGTAGAATGTAGCACTGGAGTAGTACTAATATAGTTATTCCTTGTTGTTCTGCTCTTTCTGAGGTATCCACTCTTAAATACTGGGATAAGTGGGTCTCTGGCCTCACCCAGTTTTCCTTTCCTATGTTATGTTATTGGTTCATCCTACAGCCTTTTCATCTGCAGAAGTACCGGTGGACCTGCAGCACTGCCTTGCTGCTCCAGCTGACTTGTTCTCTGTATACATATATGTTTTAATCACTTTCTCAAATACTAGTCATAGAATCATAGGATGGTTTGGGTCAGAAGGGACCTTCAAAGATCATCTAGACCAACCTCCCTGCCATGGGCAGTCACATCTTTCACTAGATCAGGTTGCTCAAAGCCCCGTCCTTCAGTTCTCTTAATTATTTTAGGCTTGATTCTCTGTTGCAATTTTTTGTCTCATTGAGAAGAAACTAGATAAAAATTCAAAAGGAAATAACTGTATTCTTTTATCTCTGGAATATTCTTCTGCTTCATCATTTTTACCACTAGTAACAATCACTCCGAAAAGGTAAATGAGGCTCCCTTGAGTGGAGGCTATTAGTCATAAGCAAACGTCAGCAGATTTTATGAACTGTACTAGTTGATTAACTTCTGAACCATTTCCCAGGCTTTTGAGGCTTTTATCAAGCCAGTCATGTTTGGCAGAAGATTAGAAGGTGTTTTAAAAGATGCAGGGCTTAAAAGAAGAGAAGTTTCAAGATCAATGTAATCCCACTGAGCTCTGTGCTGTTAAACCAAATTCATGGTGCACATTTGGATGTTAGTACTCAATGTTGGATGTTAGCTCCTAAAAAGAGATTCACAACATAGTTCGTGATGTTATGATATATTATTTTTTGCTGTACAATGTAAAGGAAGTGCAGGACATACCCTTTGAACACACCTGCAGTGTGAACAGGCAGATAAACAAAGTGGCATGGAACACAGAAGTAGTAATTTTAATCTTTAAACTCAAATTGGTAAATGCTACTTCAGGATTTTTAGCTGGTGCGGGAAAAAGATGTAGAATCTGAGGCTTACAGACTATATCTTCACAGGTATTTTTGGTTTTTTGCTTATGAATATTTAGACTTTGTCACTTCAGGTGCTTCCTATATGTCTATACCAATATTTGGAGAGAGCAATGAACTACTAGTAGAGCTGGTGCATACTTAGTGATGAAAGGTGTGTGGCTGATCACACGATGCTACAATAGTAAAGCAATCATGTTGAGAAGTGTGCTGCCTTGCTGGACTATTATGGTAACAATGTTGTATATGAGCATTTGCATTTGTAGAACAGCCTCGGATAGAAACTTTAAACAAAGCAGCATTGAAATGTTACCAAGACTGGACAACTACCTCTTATAAGCACTATTTTTTTGATTTCTTAACCACAGGAATAGAATGATAACCAGAGGCTTCCCCCCAGTTATGCTGGATATTTTTCTTCCAGGCACAGACATTACTTTGTGAAGAATATATTTTAAATTCCCAACAGGTTTTCGTTGTTTTATTTTGCTTTTCAGAAAGGTAAACTGTTCTTTTTCTCTAATACTGAATTGATAGGTTGTTCTTAGAATAAAATTCTATAATTCTATAATCGTTCTTTTGCAACTTCCTTTTCTAGGCCGCATAACTTTTTGATCCTTTCTGTTTGTACACCAGAAACTGATAAAAGTTATTTAACATACAGTCTAGAGTTAATGCTTCCTTCTTACAGAAACAAACAAGGGGCACTAGCATCATTTGTGTGGTTACATTTTAGTGCAAGCTAAAGATATAAGGAATACTGGTCAACTGCAATTTTTTTATGACCAATTATTATCATCAGTAACGTAATAAGACTGTGTGAGTAAAGCTTTCTCCTTTAGAGCTGATTTTAAAAAAAAATCTGGTGTGTCACAGAAAACGTATTGCTCAGAGTAAATTATCTGGATGAACACATGTGGACAACATGAGAATCAAATCACTCATTTTCTAAGCAGCTAATGCGAATAAACTAATTATAGAGCTTCTAGACCATTTAGAATATTTTCATTGCTTTTTATTTTGTGGTACACTTCTACTTTCAGATTTCACTTGCAGCTGTCAGGATCAAAACAAAGCTAGAGGCTTATCTTAAGATTTTTTTTTTTTCGTCTTGCAATTGGAAAGACTAAGAAATCTCTTGGGTCCTATTCTTGTCAAGAGTCAAGGCCTTTTGTATAGAAAATTTGAAGTAAGGATCTGAAGCATTGTATACTCTTTCTATGACTAGAACATCCAGACTAAATTCACCAGTGAATCAAAAAGTCATAAGGAATGTGAAACTGTCTGGTATTTCTTCCTGTGTGGGTTGAGGTCAGCAGACCACTCCTAACACTTCGTGGTAAAACTTGCAAGATTTTTCACACCAGATCATTCTTGTGATCTGTTATGTCTGCAGATCAGAAACGTAGTAAAGTCTCAAAAGAAATAAGAGTATACTAAGGTTTTTCAAGGTAATTCATACTTCTTTACAAATGAAAGTATTCTGACAACAGTCAAGCTAAACAAGTAGCATGGACTCAGATAATACACAAGGATATACTCAGATTTGCTAGAATTCACAAAATCGTATAAATAGACTAAATAACTGACTAGTACTGCATTCCAGTGCGCTTTTAATTGTGTAGGTCCTTATACACACATTTATATACTTCAATTTTTTTGTTAATCTTGCTCACACTACCTAAAATTCTCTCTGAAGTCTAAGTGACTTTTGACGTGAAAACCAGGAGTTTCTTAGTAATATAGAGCAACATAAGTAGTGTTGAGGGTAGCAAATGAAAGGCTGTATTTGAAAGTGGAGTGGACTAGAAGTAGGCAGGAAGCTGCTGACCTGCTTTGGATTGGGCCAGTGTTAGCAGCAGCTTAAGGCCTCTGGTTTTACCAGCCATGCAAAAGATAGCGCCTTCAGCATGCTCTTACCCACTGACGATGCAGTGACACACTGGTTTGGTTCAGGGAGAAAGTAATTTTCTGCAGCATTTTCTCATTCATCTTTATCTGAATGCTAAATTGATGAAATCCAAGGACTAGTGGTAGCAGATCTTGGGGGGCCGCAAACCACACACATAAATGGAGGAGTAACTCTTCTGTCTTTGCAATTAGTGAATTAGTTTTTGCTATATACAAAGTAGCTTGGGGATAGGAGACATGGCATCTATTAGGTATTTAAGTCTTGCCTTTCCAGAGGCAGAAAACAGCTCCAAGGTATGTGTCTGCTACTCTTTTATTTCCTAATAAATAGGCTTTAAACGTAGGTTTATATTAGCTGTGCTGATATAGAAAGGCAGCTTGTTTTTTTTGTTGCTTATTTGGCCAAGTAGGAAGACACAAGTAGTACAGACACCATCTTTCCCCAAATGTATGAATGTGTAAGACTAGGTACCTAATCATAAATTGACGGAGAGGGCTAGAAAGAAGCAGCACCATCTACTGACTAAAACATATCATTACCAATCCAGATCAGACTGGAAATTCCTATATAATCTGTGTGTTCTAGTCATGTGAATGTAATTACCTGACCTCCCTGGTTTATAAGCAAACTAAAGGACAGCAATAATAGCTTTGATTATGGGTTCTTCTTAAATAATATATTTTCCTTTTTTTTTTTTCTTTTAAGTTACCTTCTTTTGATTTGATACAGATTTAACAGCTGATCTAGTCAACTTCCTGCCAATTCAGTTGATGGTAAGGACTTTTAAATAGCTACGTGTTAATGTTATATGTAGCTTCTGGGTTAGTGACATTGCTTGAGGGATAGAAAGCTGCTGTAGTATTTTACATAAATAAGTAAGGTGTTAGGGTGACAGGTAGAAACCTGAAGTTTGAGATCCTCGAAGGTATTTATGCATCTAATGAATATATTGGACATAGGAATTAGATACTTTTGGGGAATTGGCCTTGCACAGGGGAAGTTGTCTTTGGCTTTAATGGAGGGCTTCAGCAATAAGGAGAACAGATATGGCTCAGTGCTATCTGTTCCAAGCCTGTCATGATTAGCCAATAAAGCTGAATTGTGTAATCTGTGAGAATAGGTTGTCTCCTGTGGAAAGCTTTATTCTTTTGTGCATGCACAAACGCAAGTTGACTCTTGTTGAAAAAATTTTGAAGGAAGTTTCTCTTTAAGGCATTTTACAGTTGTAGTATTTGGTTCTATAGCCCATTGCTACAAGATGTTTACCACAGGACAAAGTCCTGTTGTGATAATTTGGAATTTTCCACTAATGGTGGTAAAAATTTCCAGATCCAGGAAGGCAGTAAGGATAAGACTGATTGATGGTAAACATCTCATCTAGAATACAGGCATATTATACTTTAGTCTGAAAACTGACTGAAAAAAAATTTGGCAAAAATAGTTCTAGGTATTTTTTACAACTTACAAATTACTTAGAACTTTTATCATCTGTTACAGGTCTTCTGACCTTCTTTTTGAAGGTCATGTGAAAAAGACACAAAACAATGCGTTCTGCTTGATGCTCAATTTATATACTTTAGAAATATAAAAGAATGAATGAATTATGTTGTTGTTTGATGTGGACGTGAAAATTTTTAGTAAGTCTCACAAATCAATTGAATTTAATCATAAACTGTAATTCTGATTTTTTTTAAATCCAAGTTGTTTTATCTGCCCCTTAGAAATGTATCATAACCATTAACTGATATTTTTAAAACAGCTCCAGATCTGAAGGCAAAGGATGAAAATGGTAGTCAAGCTATTTGAAAGCAAGACGAGTTATAAGTGGGAATTTAAAATCGTGAGATTATTAATGTCTTGCAGTTTTAATCTGGAATGTTAGTATGATAGACTTCTTAAAATATTCCATTTTCAAATACTGTACCTGAATTGTAATTCAGCTTTCAATATTTTATGGACAGATTTGTTGAGATGGTTCCCATTGAGTTGTTTAATTATCTGATTGCATGGATACAATGTGTTAAGACATCAAAGTGGGAAAATCGTCAAGTGCGAGTAACAGACTCCTGGTTGTTACATCACTAATATATTTCTATGTACAGTGGGTTCCTTTCCTTTTTGTGTAATAGATAACTGTTTATCTCTGTTAAACAGAAAGTTTGAGCCTCTGGAGACTGTCAGGTTCTGGCACACAGTTCTCTAGCCTGAAATAAAGACTTGCTTTGGAAGCATTGAAATCCTCAAACTGTCTCAGTAATGGGTTTCATTTCTTTCAACAAATTTGAGGCTGGTAGAAATATCTCCACTTTACAATGTAGCCAACATCTTAAAATTTGAGAATGGTTTTTGTGTTCTGCCAGGTCCTAACTGACTAACCTGGAGAGGCTCCAGACAGGTAGTATTTCTCTCTTCTCCTCCCTGCCAGCCCCCCCCCTTTTAAATTTGAAAAAAGAAAAATATTAAAACTGAAGTCTGAAATCAGATGAAGATCAGATTAAATGAAGTCATTTAGGTCAAATAATGGTAGATATGGCTAGAAGGCTGAGGAAAAAAGTGGTAACAAGTTGTTATCTGTGATATGCCTAAAAATCTTTGTGCTGTGATTGAAATAGAAATAAGTAAATATTTAATCAGAAGAGAGAGTGTGTGTGTGTGTGTGTGACTTGCTGGTACATGCTTAAATGTTGTTGGTTTCGTACTTCAATAATATTTTTCTATTCCAGTTCCTCAATTCACAATGTCAGTTTTTGTAAATCAGTCTTAGGGAAGTATGAAATTTATTCCTGTCCTGAATGTCTTAATCAGAATGTATGGATTTTCAGTACTTTCTGGACAAGCTTTAATTATCCCTGAAGAAACCTTAATGATGAAGATCATCTCCCCCACACTGGGGCAGGAGGAACTATTTCGGTGCTTCTTAAACCTCTTGGAAACTGCAGGCACTAGCACTAATTGTTTATAAAATATCTTCTGTAACATTTGCCTAAAAACACAGATGAAGACTACCTGCTGCATCTTACAGCACAAATTATTAGCTAAGATTACATTGTGTTATGCCTCTAAATTTATGGAGGTCTAGTTGCTGAAACTTTTGTTTAGTCTGAGTAATTTTTTTCATTAAAAGTTGTTTTGAGGGTCTGTGGGGGTGTTTTTGGTTGTTTTAAATGCAATTAGAATTAGCATATATCTCTAAAGCTGTAAAATCCTCAAGGAACTGAATTTTCAAGCAATTAGAAATTCTTTGATTGTGTTCAGTTTTTGGCTTTTAATCACAGAAGTGTAAACAAAACCCAGCATTTGAATGCTTTAGGAACACTTGTGATCTAGAGTGATACTTTGTCTCTAAAATAAGTTATTTGCAAACCCAAATAGTGGAAGTTGAAATCCAAACATTTTCCTTTGTTTCTTTGCTCCTTATACTTTCCTGTTACAGTGCTTAATAGATTCAGACATTCCTCAAGCTGCAGCCTAGGCTTTGCTGAAAGCATTGGGAGATTTAACAAACTTTTCAACAGACCAGACTTCTGCTTTTAGTATGTGAATAAGTTGCTGCTTAATTCTTGTGTTTTACTGTTTTGATAGAACAATTAAGGAAAAATTGCTTAATCACCTCCTGAATAAATGCCCTTACTAGGAATTGGGAAAGTCAGAGAAGTTACATTCTAAACCAGTAGTCAATTTATGCTAAATACTGAATCATGCAATCACTGTAGGAGTTTGTGTTCTTCCTTGTTCACTAATTGAAAGAAGAATAGTTAGAAGTTAAACATAATTAAAACAGTACTTGTCTCTTGTTATTTCAGTATTACTTTGACAATCAAAGTAGAAGTGATATGATCAATGACATAAAGAAATCTTGAAATCTTTAAGTAACAACCCCCCAAAAATATTTTCCCGGAGAATTTTCTCTAAAAGTAGCAGAACATTGAAGTAAGCAATTATAACTGGTTTAAATACCTGGCACCTGTATACTTCATTGAGATGTGCATGGGACATACTGCAGATTCAGGAAGAGGTGACTACTTTTGTGTAGATTGAACTAAACCACTTGTTCTGATGTTTACTGATTGATGTAACTAGCAGGCTGTGGAATACAAATTTCCAAAAACTGGAAGTGATTGTCACGTAGAATATTTACTAGCCGTAAGAAATTACTTAATTCATATAATATCATTAATCATTAATAGCTGTTATGGCAACACAGCAGTGAAGATCATTCACTGTGAATACGCTATGACCACTTCAGTGAGTAAGAACTTGTAGAGGTGCACGAGTCTTCCAATAGCAGACACAGTCCCTCATTTTAAAGTGAGACCTGCCATGTTGTTGAAAATATGTATTTTAATTTTAAAATCCCACTGTCTTTACACCTTTATTCCTTTCCTGACATTTCAGTCTGGGAAGAGATTTATCTGAACAGAACCTACAGAATTTAGTGTTTTCCCAGTACCAGTGCAGGATCTCATTTCTCCAGCTTAAGCTATGTGGTCTCCGGCTCTATGAACTGAGCTCTAATTGCCCTAGGATCAATTGAAGAATCCTGTTCCACCACGTCAAACATTGTGGACAAGGACAACATTTGGAGTGGAGTCAGACTGCATTTATGTCTAAGTATTTCAGACAAATGTATTACAAGAAAAAAGGATTATAGATAAATGGTGTTTTGAGAGAATATAACTCAGTGGGACAAATAAATCTGATAAAATGTTGCTGTAACTCAGCTGATCTTTGCAGCATAGGTGAATATATATAACGTTGTTAACTTTCTTTCAAACACACAAGATACTTCAGTTAGTTTATCTGTCTTCCACTTTCAAAAGTGCTTTTTTATGTGATACTTGGTTGATGTTTTGAGTCCTTGGGTCTGTAATCCCAGTTTCTATTTAAAGTACCTATGTATAAAGCAGGGACAGTATGTACTATGAGCAAAAATTGGAAATCAATACAGCCTAGCATTACTCAACATTATAGCTTGTATTAAACCTTTGGTCTGGGTTTGTTTGAAGCCAGATAGCTTATTATACCATTATCCATTCAGATTTTTAACAGTGTTCTCTGTATTTCTGTTGCAGGAGCAGTTTCTTTCAAATATTAATCTCATTTCTAAAAATTTCTGTGAAATACTAGATATGAATAACTGACACAGAATAGGTGTTGCCATGACTTTCCTTGTCAACTGAAGCACATAAAAATTTGGAATGAACACCGTAGAACTGCAAAATTCCCAGTGCGACAGAGTGTCTCTTTTGTATTAAGGCAATTTTGGAGGGGGAGCAAGCAATGATAAAGATTTTAAAAATTACTGTTTTCATTAGTGTCTCTGGAATAACTGTCATCGACCCCAGTAGGAGTAAGAGTGGGCTCTGAAGCTGGAGCAAGCTGGTCTAAAGACTGTACTTTAAAAACTGAATAACTGTTGCTTTTTCCTGACTATTTCTGCATTGCCTGCCTGCAATTGAAAGTACAAATGCTAAAATACTGTGCTGTGAAAGGAGTTAATCTTGTAGGTATTATGGTCCTGAACAAAAACTAGAATTATTTAAAAGCATATTCACACAAATGGTATGGTTAATTTTCAGACTGCAGGGTCAGATGAGCTAGAGAAGTTCTCTTTATTTTATCTCATTCTTTCTCTCCCTTGGCGTCCTTCCATAATGTCACCTATCTGCTTAATACTTTTTATATTCATAATCTGAATGAGCCGAGTAATGCTCTTCTCTGTCATCTCTGAGCACAGATATCCTTAAACACCATGCTGCTACTACCATTTAACTGGACAGATTTCTGTGCTGGATGAATAGATGCAAAGCGATTCCTAGTTCTCCCTTTCGTGATAAACAGGATCAGACCAAAGTAAAAATACTATGGTGATAATCTGACAATTGAATATTTTTGCCTTTGATTTAAATGTTGATGCATATAGTTAATACTCGTTGTTGAAGTGGGTTATGATTGTCAAAGTATATTTGGTCAAGAAAAAAATAAATCACATTGTTCTCATAGTATCATAAAACTACAAATTCTGACATTGAGAATAAATGTAATTAAAAGTAATAATAAAAATGCAAGACAGTATTATTATAGTTAGAACACCTCATTTATTTAAAATTATGCCCACAATCTTTTGTGGAAATACTTTCTTCAGAGACAAATATAAAATAAAATTATCATAAAGTATTTCTAAACTGCTGCATATAAACTAGCTTCTTAATATTATCCCATTCTACTGTTGAAAGAATTAGAATACAAAGAATTCGAAGTGACTTATCCATGCTTAAACTGATAACTTGGAAAAGGCTGATGTTGGGTTCTGGGCAGGGGCTTAAAATGCCTTTACATAGTCTAAGCAAATATACAGGCATTATGGGCAATCACTTTGCAAAGTTAGTAATTTATGTAATATTGATCACCTTCATCTGGTCATATTGAAGATTAGATCAAAGGTTAATTCTGGTGCCGTGAAATTTAAGTGCTGCCTCAAATCTTTTGTTTCTCACATTGAGCACGAGCTCCAACAGTGAGAGAAAATCCCGTCAGGACAGCCAATAACCTGACTTCCCTGAGTACTCCTTTGAATTGCAGAACTAAAATTTGATTCCCTGTCCAAAAAGAGATCATGGACTTAAGCCTGTTGTATCTTCTTAGGAGACTGTAATGAGGTGAATTCTGGAGCTGAAACAATTTCTAAATGAGGTTTTATGAAACCTGTTTTTTCTTGCCAGGGGGGAAGTATGGTGGTAGGAAATGAATATGATGGTTACTTTCTCTAAAGTGACTACCTGACCGAGGCACTTGGCATCCAAAACTCAATGAAGGCTCGGGGTGTTAACATCAAGATTTCATTACTACTCTACACAGTGTTACTTTAAGGATCTTCCAACTTTCTCTGGAAATACAATGCTGTAGGAGGATTTCTGAAAAAGTGAAAGGAACTGAATGTAAAATGCACAGATTTTGTGTGTTTTCATATGGAGCACATCCTTATAGTCAATATACAAGTATGAATACTTTCTTCAATTTTAAAAACAATTTGTGTTACCGGTAAAGCATCTTGGTGGAGACAATTTGTACCCACCTTAATACTCTTTTGTAAAACCATTGTGTAATAAAGATTCATAGGAATACAAAAAAAACATATTGTGCTGTTAGTCAGCTGATAGTAATCCACCCTCCCCAGACTGGACTCTTTTAACTATGGTAAGTTCCTATGCATGCACCATCCAGTTAGGACGCTGTTGCCATACACACTGAATGTTAAACAGAAAACTGAGATATTCCTAGTATCAAATAATTTTGCAAAGCTTGGGGCATACGTATTCCAGGTTGCTTGAAAGGGAGACAAATGCCAGCTTTTTTGAGTAGGAACTTCCCTGCGTTAATTCCTTATGGAATTGTACTCTTTTAAGGATCTGTTGTGATCTTAAGGTTGTTTACTATTCTGTGCTGTTTCTCATAACTAGACATCTTCAATAAAGGAAACTTAAGCATCTGGTGGGTGGGTGGCATTGAGGATTTTAAGGTTCTGTGTATTTTGGGCACAGAAGTTACCTTGTGGATTTAGCACTGGTTTTGTGTAGGAGCCTAAAGTGAGAGAGCCCATAAATAACATACAAAGTTGTGTATTACAACAGAAGGATGAAAAGTTATGCCTTCAGTTAGTATTCATCATTATTCTGTTTATAAAATGAGACCATGAGCTGTCTAAAAATGTGCAATCATTAAACTGGAGATTATCTCACAAATACATATGCATTATTTCTTCTTAGCTATCACCTAATTTACACCTTCCAAAGGACATATTTAGGGTTTTTTTTTTTTAAAAAAAGTATGATGATAGAGGGTAGACTTTTTTGAATGAACAGATAAGACTCCTTTTAATCTAATGAGAGTTATTACTTCCACTCAGATTAGAGATGTTTGGGTCTAGTTCAGCTTTCTCTGGTTAGTCAGTCATTGCTTCCTGCTGAAGAACTTGTCAGACCGTTTAATACGGTCTGCCTTGATAACGCTCTCTTTCAGGTGCCATGGTCATCATAACTCTCTTAAGCTTTGACTAATGCCTTGTAATACTGTCTGTATTCTTAAACCATGCCTTACAAGAGTAACTATGCTTGAACAGACCAGTCACTGCTCTCTCATTAGGTGGCAGACCCAGAAACTCCTGCATTCAGCTAACTCTGCCATGCTGTGCAATGGGACAGTTAACTTGCTGATTTGTTTTTGAGTGTCCATCTGAATATTCCGATGTGTTTCAGTCCATCACAAAGACAAGCAGAGACACCAACCATTTTTGCAAAACCAGAAAGGAGATGCCTTTAGCTGAAGTGATGGACAGCACTGAGCCCACATTTTAGTTTTCCAAGTTACCTTCGCTAAGCACAAAGGAGACTTAAAATACTGACGAAATTCCTTCTTATCTAGCTATGTACAATACTTTCCATAATTCAGTATAAATAGTTTTATTAGTGTCTCTTGCACATTGTTTTTGGAACAAAAATATCTTGTTCTTTCCAAAATTCTGTTGACTTGCTGTTTCTACAACATTCAGTGTTGTTTTTCACATTCAGTATACATTAACCATTCAGTGTGCATTTCAAGTTCTCTTTGCAATAAGACTAATCTTTTTAAGAACTAATTTATGTAATGTAGCATTTGCCTACTATTACAAGCCGAAATAAAGCTTCATCCACATTTGGCAGAACATGTGTTTCGTGAGAAGGACAATGGCAAAAACCTAAAGAAATTTAAACACCTAAACAAGAAGTAAAACAAAGAAACACAATTCATTAATAAAAAACCACTTGGGGCACCAGTTAGTCGAATTCTCTGCTGCTTTAGACAATTGTAATCCCAGAGGAAGCTTTCATTGGCAGCATTTCAGGGGAAGGCTCATATTTTTGTGAGGAGGAAGTTCTCGTGAAAAATATCCTTAATTAGGTCAGGACTGGCTGTGTTTTATTTAACACAGACTACCAATGTCTTTTTACATTTTTATTATTGTCAATCTGTTTATTCCAATTGGTTGCATGAAATTTAGAAGAATGCTGATAATATAAAAGAAGTGATGATCTGGAGAACGGTCTGTTATTCCACTAGCTCTACTGAATCAGAGGTTTTATTTTGCCCTTTAGCTTTCATCTTTTCTGAAATTGTTTATTTTGCTTAGCTGTGAGAACAGTTAGTAACATAAGCTATTTTTTGTAGATCAAAAATATGTAATTCTGCAACAGTTGAAACATCAGAATCTTATAAAAAGTGAAGATGGAATTTCTGCTGGGCTTACTTTGATTCCCAAGACCTATGTCTGCAAACCACTTCAAGTATAATTCTGTGTTTGCAAATATAGATGCTTATCACTTTGCAAGTAAAAGGTTTTAAGTCTTCTTCCAGAAAGTAAGGAGTAATCAAAATCCAGGAAATTTTAGCCAGAGCAACAGGATGTCTGCCCTTTAAAGGGGGAGCAGTGGTGTTTTGTAGCTGCTGTGTAAATGCTTTAGCAGATCATTCCTTAGCTTCCACTTCTCCACAAAGCCAAACTCCTAAACACAGTTCCTTAAAACGTCTCCAAGCATGCTTTGCTTCATACAGATTGACTGCCTTTGTGGAGATGAGTTAAACTGACAACAGGGTTATTTTACCTTGCTTCCATTGCCAAAAAAGCTTCATGGTCAAACAACCAAAAGGCTTATAAAAGAGCCTTAAAATCAGTCTTTAAGTTATAAGAATGGAATGAGGTACCCTATATTCATATGAAGACAGTTGGCCATAGTCCTAGGAACCTTCTCTTGTTGCAGAACTTCTCACCCCTGGGACATGTCCCAGGCAGACTTCTGGCACTCCTAAAGTCACTGTTTCTCCATACTTTTTGGATTATTTTATTTTTAATCTATTCTTTCTCTGAGGTGTGCAGCAGCCTTGAGACCACAATGATCTTAAAATTATCACAAAGTGACACAAGTGCTCACTCTTTTCTGAGGGACTTTTATCTCTGTACCTCTAATCCCTAGAGCTGGATCTTGTATTCCTTTTGTTTCTTTTTGGAGCCAGATGGGTTTTTGTTACACCAGTGTCTTCCTTTATTTTGTATCTAACTGCCCAAAAAGACCACTGGAAACACACAGATACTGCAAATGAGTCCTGGAACTAAGTATTCAGGGCTACTGTATTTGTCTGTTAGTTTGTTTTAATTGCCTTTTTATTGGTTCCTCCTCTGTTCAATCTACACTTTATTTGGCATTGGCAAAGAGATCGTAGATCGGTTATAAATATGTTCCATCAGGCTCTTGACCTCTGCTTACCAGCTTTCTTCGGAAATAACATGAGACTTTAAGAGAGTCTCATAGAAACAAGTTACTGCTTAGGGAATGTGTTTGCTCAACTCCTTAAGGTTTCTATTTTTTTCTAGGGCATTCTCTAGTGTTATTGAATTTTAAATGGTTAATTTGCACCTGCAGTGGTACTATCGTTTGTTAATTAGCACATTATGTGTTGGTAAAATCATGCAGCCTGTGACATTTATTTCTGTCTTCAGGAAAAAAAATTAAATTATGAAAGAAAAATACTCAAACTATTTCTAAATGCTGAATTTACTAATTTGTTGGTAATTAAATGAACACTTAAACACTAATGACCAGCTATTCTGATGTCCTGCACTTGCTATAGTAAATGCTGATGTCTTTATGAATCAAATGTAAAAATCTGTTGTATATTTTCACAAAACTGTTAAGACTTCGCGAGTGTAAGAGTGCGTAATCTGTGTCAGATTACAGGAAGAAAACACTGAGAAAGGAGATTAGAAAAAAACACCACCACAGCTAGGTTCTTAATTCATTCAGGAGATCCTACTGATGTATTTGCAGCTCGTCTCATCCTGTTATCCTGTTACCTTTGACAACAGTGCTTCTGTGGACATGTGGACAGTCTGCGTAAGAATTTGCTTTCGCCTTTTTATTTTTTTTCTTTTCTCAGGTTCTGTCTCCTTAAGTATCATCTGTAATTGAGCTTTGAAAAGCTGTAACTCTTTTTAAATTGAGTTTTAAAGGTACTTTTGAACCCCAGTTCACCTACAGCCATGAACTCCAAGTACACATATGAGTTTGTTACACTTAATTCACAGTTGCATATTTTTGATTGGCTTTTCCTCTAGAAATGATTAAATTCTGATTTTCTCTGATTCTGGAAAAATCTACTTGTATTTGTCTTTTCCTCAGTATGTTTCAATAGTTGTAATTCAGCAGCCTATTTTCTAAGTTTCCTATGTGCCCTCACACATTGCATAAATTAACTAAATTGCAAGGACTTGTATGTGATCATAAATTCTTGCAATCAGTACAGCAAAGGAATATTTTAAGAGATTTCCACTTCAGGCTGCAATTTTATGTCTAATTTTCTTACAGAAAAGCATTTCTAACTGACCCATTTTGTCTCCAGCTGTCCCCTGTGATATGATACCTAGCTTTAAAAAATACCTCATGAATGATGTCTTTGAAAGAAGATTTTTCTAAATGATCTACAATCATTCTTTAAAGATGTCATCCCTCATCAAATATTATTCACATTTTCCCTGTGCACCATATATTTCTGCTTCAATAACCTGTCATCTTTTTAAAGACAGCTTTCCTGTTACAGTGGGAGAATACACAAGATGCAGGAGTGTCGTTGTACTTTCAATTAAGGTAGAACAGACCAAATCAAACAAATCACAGGTCCTTTTATCAATCTTTTAATTTCTCAAAATGTATGAAGAAGCTCAAACAAAGGTATCGAATTTGCACAGTACATGTGGCTCTGACCCTTGGGGAAGAGTGGCTGGGAAGCTGCCTGGTGGAAAAGGACCTGGGGATTTTTGTTCACAGCCAGCTGACTAACAGCTGGCAGTGTGCCCTGGTGGCCAAGAAGGCCAATGGCATCCTGTCTTGTATCAGGAATAAAGTGACCAGCA
>Ga0181612_125190_pt1 | contig 16023 bp, 6 predicted proteins | sample HoacroProtozoa21_FD_119630 | JGI IMG/M metagenome (GOLD analysis project Ga0181612, IMG submission 119630) | Hoatzin crop microbial communities from Cojedes, Venezuel. Combined Assembly of Gp0051906, Gp0051904, Gp0051908
AAGCTGTCTTCTGTTCTCAGTATGTAAGTACAGTGTTTTAAATAAATCAGAAAACGAGAAGTGAGACTTTTACTACCGGTTTTCACTGCTAGTTATGAGGAAAGGAGGGAGGCGACTGCAATCTAAAGGTTGTCTTAAATTTAAAAGGGTATTTGGATATAATCAGATTTTTATTAAAAATAATCGTCAATCTGAGCTGTGGTTGAGCGAGAGTAAGCTTGTATTGGGAGAGGAGGGAGGATTACACGTCAGTCTGTAAGAATGCATTGGCCTAGCTAGGATCTGTGCTTAGTTGTAGTATTTTATTTTCGTAGCTATAACCCTGAGTACTGATATTCAAAGAATTACTAATCTTGTGAGAACTTTCATGAGTAGAACTTAGACCTGCTTTTTGTACATGCATGCACACGTGTATAAAAATAGAGAAACTGCCACTGAGCATTCTTGTTTCGGGCAGTAACTTTTATATATTACAGTATAGTAGCAAAGTATTGCCAATATTATTAGATTATAAGAGGGACCTTTAAAATTGACAGTTGAAATAATGTAAGACTGCATACTCTGCATTTTAGTTAGTTTATGTCTATGTTTACTAGAGAACCGTTCTGTTTTTATTTACTTTTGCTTGTCAAACATGGAAAGGTTGGCTTTCTGTAAGCTTTGTCTAGAAACAAACCTAAGCACTTTAGGGGACTACAAGCACAGATCTGGAGGATCCGAAGCCTTCCCAGCAGTTCGGGAGCGTGTGTTCCAGCTGGACGCTACGGTGCTGGGCTTACAGGGGAAGCATAAAGAACTGAGGGCAGACTCGGGCTCCTGCCTGCTGCAGGGTGCTTTGGAATATCAAGGAAAGGTGAAACTCTGGGGTTAAACTTCCAAAGGCTTTGAGGGAAAGCTGTCGGGACTACAACTTTCCCTCTTGGAAGGAATCTTGAGGTTCCCTTCACATTTCGCTTAAAATGGGGATGTAGTTTACGAAAAAATGCAGGCGTATGGGGAGGATATCTCGGAGCAAAATAGTTAACACATGGAATACTTGGAGAGCTGGTGTATTTGCAGTGATAAACACAGTGACCACAAAAGAAGTATCTACACTGCACGTTAACCGACTCTGCTCAGTACGTGTGCGATGAGTTACTGCTTCTGAGCTGGTTCAGGTTACTGCCTTGTGCCGCAGATGGCTTTGCTTGCTTTCGCTGTGTCTGGTGTGGCTTACACGAGCTTCTAGGACAAGGGCTTTAGGGCTCCTTCTAGGAGTTCCTAGAACCAGAACTGTTTTGAAGAAAATGTACTTTGTCTCGCCTGTGGAACCATGGGGTCAGTCTGCTCTTACAGCTTTAATATGAGGCATGTAGGTCTTGGAGTCTTATAAATACTTTATCCTCTGTGCAAGTAACATGTCTATCCTCCATAACATCGAGAAGAGGGAAACACGATGAATCTGCTCCAAAAAATTTCTAAATATAACCTGAGCAATAAATGTACGACAGTAAAAATACGGCTATGTTGCAGTTAAAAATGTTTGCTGTTACATATGTATGCTACTTTTAATGTTACCATTTTTTTTCCTACTTAAAGCTGAATTAAGCTTTGTGTTCACCGATAGAAGCGTTCTTTGAAATTCATGGTAGCAGTTAATACTGGTAGTGAAAATGTGTTTCCTTGTGAATAATGCAAAGATACATATGAATAAAAATATACACTAAACTAATCTATGCCTTTTTTCTTTTTCAGTAAAGTGAAACAAGGCCTCCTTCCCAGCTTAGAAGATCTACTTTTCTACACTATTGCAGAAGGTCAAGAAAAAATACCAGTTCATAAATTCATAACTGTAAGTTTACTGTTCCAGAGTGATGTATGAAAGCTAACTACTACAAGGGGTTTTTTTAACGCTCTAAATGCAAGAACACAAAGCACAGAATTTCTGTTATACATGGTTAGCTGCAGGAAGGAATGTAGCTTTTTTTCCCCCCCCAGCACTGTTTATGTAATGAAGTACAAGAATGAATGTCCTAGCATTCTTATTCACTTCTTTGCTGTGCAGAAGTGTAGACTTGAAAGCATCTGTGTCTGTGGCAGGGCTGGGTAGTATTTGCACTTGTGTAAAACGTCGCTGGGCCACTGTGGGTTTCAAATGACATTAGTCCTTTGACATCAGACACAGCCAGAATGGCAACGTGAAATGGCAAAAGGATCAGTAAGGAGTCAGAAGGTCTCTGTGTTGATAACGCAGTGGCAGGTGTCTCTTACCTTGATAAATGATACTGGGCAGTAGAAAACTTGGTTGTAATATTTTTTTTCATTTTACTAATTATTGTTTTATTGTAATAGGCACTCAAATCTACAGGATTACGTACATCTGATCCCCGATTGAAGGAGTGCATGGATATGTTAAGACTGACCCTTCAAACAACTTCAGATGGTGTTATGCTGGACAAAGACCTTTTTAAAAAGTAAACTTTCTGTCAATAATGTAATGGTATAATTCTGAATGCATGTTGCCTGTGTGTTACTGACTGCTGTCTTAGGAGAGACATAAGGTGTATAAAACAATGTGTAACTAGAACAGGAGTCAAACACTCCTACTGATGCTATTTTTGCCGGAGTTTGTTCTCTTGTTTTGTGCAGCAGGCAGATTGTGTGATCTCCAAGAGAGTTTTTAATGTATTGATGTTTGCCTGTGTATCTGACCCCATACTGCAACTCTCAGTCAGATGCCAAATGAACTAATGATGCAGCATGGAGTATTTGGTATGAGTACATGAAACTTCTCTCTCGCTGCATCACCAGTTTTTAATCTGAAGTTCAGGGTGCTGCTTCTGTGTAGGGAGATGTTCAGAGTGTGTATGTAGCTAATTCTAAAAGTGAGTATGTGAGAAATAGAGTGAAGTTAAATTTCAGGCTTTGTAGAGATGAGAGCAGTTAGGACTGCAGACGCTGCCTTGGTCTGGTTTGAGAAATATTTGTGTGTTGTATTTTAGTGATTCCTTTTTTAAGAAAAGCCTCTGGTCAGTCAGCTGAACAATATAAGCACCATTCAGGTTATCGTCAGTTCGTTCCAAGCACACTCCTTTGCTCCTCCGCTTACAGTTTTTGTGTGCCAAAAGAGTGGAAGTTTAGAGGCTCTTAAAGCTTGAAATGAAATCTGTAGACTATTTTTTAGTCTACATTTATATTCCATTTACAGGGTAAATGACATAGTATCTCAACCTTGCTTCTTTCATGAAGAGTATACTTCTGTTGAAATTGGTACATTTTTGTTGTTCTATAGCATTTTTTGAATTTGTGAATTAGTGCTGTTTAGTGCTGTTTCCTCTCAGTTACAATTTAAAAGGTATGTGTGTGTAAAAAAGGTGTGTTTACATATGTAGTTGTGTATATATATTATATACATGTAAGTATATAAATTATATAGTATACAGTATATGCTTGTTCTATATTAACATAGTTTATGTAAATATAAACATAAAGTATATCTGTTATTTATTTATATATATATATAAACATTTTTGGGTCTACATTGAGAAAAAATGAATGTGTGTGTTACAAAATAACAAACCAGTCAGCTCATTAAATGTGGCATACTTAAAGGTACAGCATGGATTAACTTTGTTCCTGTGGTTTAGTTCAAGACCAGGTTTTCACTTTGTCACACAGTAAAAACTCTATATTTTTAGAGTCAGAAACCTTCCTGGGTGTGCGGTTGGATTGGAAAGGAAATGCCTTTGCTGTTATGCATCACATTTATACTAGAAGGCTTGTTTGTAATAGTAAGCTATGGATTATATTTTAGGCAAGAGCTCTGTGTTAAAAAAAGGACAAGTGATTGCTAATTAGGAAGATTAGCCTATATTCTACGTCATATCTCTAGGATTTGATGTTGTGTCACAGGAGTGGTTGTTACTGTGATAAATTGTAGAAAGCTGATGTGGTTGATTCTTTTGTAGGAAGAGTTTTGTATACAGAGGGTAGAGAGGTGAATCTCTATTCACATAGCACCTTTTCCTTTGCAGCAGCACATGTTAACCTTTTTTATCAATTAAGAACCCCCAAACTTCAGTTATCTCTTCCTCCCAGGCACGCTCATTTGCTATGTACAAGATTCCTGTGCTTTTTCTTCTCCAAGTGTTAAAAGGTGTGAAATATAATAACATATCTACTCAGCTGTACTTACTGCAGGACTTTGAAGCTTCAGTTCCCAAAACGTAAAAGTCAATGGGGTAATTCTCCCGTTGAATTTGAATCCAGAGCTGCTGGATCCCATAAAGCATCAAGGATAAGTGACATGGAGTGGTGATAGCATAAACTTGACTAAATCAGTCAAGTCCAGTAGAAATTACCTATAGAATATGTTAGCTCATGTGTCTGTACTGTCTGCCTGTGTAACAGAAGTTTCAACACCTTTTTAGTGGTTCTAAACATTAGGCTCCAACGTGACTAAAATTACTTGATTTTGAAGATTGGTGGGAAGCTGCAGTCTGGGTATGGTATGTTCTGAGCAGAAACCAGACGATCTGTTGGTGGATCTCAAACAGGGTTATCTATTTGCTGCCAAGTGGCTGTGCTGCGCTCTCAATCTAGGTAGCAAATCATGAGGAAGACTTTCATTTTAGATATGTTTAACTCGGGTATTAATAAATGTTCTCATCCTATTTGTTTGAGCAATTGGAAAGATTTTGACAGAAGATGTAGAGGACTTCCGCTGTGTTATAATATTAACACTTCATTTGTCAAAATAGCATCACTTTTTCTTTCTAAAGTGTCTAAATATATTGAGCACTCCTACGGACCTAGTCTTCCTCGTTGGAAATGGAGTTTCACATTCCTTTCTGTAATGCTTATACTGTAGCTGTTTTTAAACAGCGAAGAAAGGTGTCCATTCAGTTATATAGATAGCCCAGCAGTTCTGCAGAATTGGTGGGAGCTCAGGCTGTGTTTTTAGCAGGTGTCTGCTTTGTATAGGGAACCAGTGATCAGCAATCCCAGCCAGAACTCGAAAAAAGAATGTTTCCTTTAGCGTACAACTTGTTACATTTATCCAGAGTGATCCTAAGGTTATGCTAGAGACTGAAGATTCAGTTTCCAAAAAAACCCCAAACTGTTACTTCTGGATTATAGAAGTCTCTGAACCTTGTAGATCAGAAGACTTGCATCCTAGTCTTCCTAGCCCAAATATATACGGGAAGTTTTATAGTTTGAAAAGTTGTGTTTTAAAATAGGGGAAAAAAGTGCTCGGATTGGGTTTTGGCAAGACACGTTTTTTTTAGGGTAAGATTACAACGCTTGGAGAGATGGAAGGATTTGAGGTGGGAAATTTTTAGTGTACCCATCTTGAACACTACTAAAGTATGTGGGAGATAAGGACTAAGCTGTTAGTGAAATTTGACTGTGGAAAGATTTTTATTTATCAATGTATTCATTTACTTAAATTCTTCCCTGTGATCTTTTCCTACTGCTCCGCTTCTCCTGAGCTGGAGACCATTTGTCTCTGAGGGGTTACCTGGACCATAAACTGGTTAGAAACTCTGGTGGAGGGGAGATGTCAGGTGCAGAATATCAGAGGCTGTCAAGGCTAGTGTTCTCTGATGAAAAATATTACTGCTTCGTTAAGTGGAGCTTACTAAGACCCCTGTAATTTTGTCCATGCAGTAACTGTTCCTAATACCCACTAGATTGAACCCCAATATTTAATATCTGTGAATTCATGTGGTTTGCCTGGGTTGAGGAGTACCAGGATAAATACCCGGACACTGACCTTGGCAGAAGTCTGGGAACAGTACCTTCTTGCAGAAATAGGTAATGCCCTTAACCAGCATAGCTATTTCTGCAGTGGCTTTCAATCTCTAGCTTAAAATGATTGAATTATGGAGGCGAGCATGCTAGACTTGGTGTGAATTAGTCAGTGTGTAAATGCCCTTCTGTTTCACAGACAGAGTGTGGTGTCAGAGGAGTCTATTTCAGTGCGTTCGGCCTTCCTGTTTTCCACACTTTGTATTCTGGAGTTGTTCCAATAGGTTTGGGTCAACTTCAAATATTGGTTTGGTTTTTTTCCTTGCAAGAGTGCTTCATGCTACCCGGGTGATTCAGATGCACTTCCACACTGTCTGAAGGTTAAACCTAGTGTATGTATGTGTGTGGTGTTACTCCTTCTGCACACGTAGCTGCCATAACTTCTGTTAATTCCTTTTGAAGAGGAGTTGTTGCACCTGGAGTGGGTAACTAATTGGAGGCTGCTGGGAACAAAAACAAACAGAATTTTTGCAAGAGGTGTAAAAAAGGAGACGGTAAGCATGACAAAGTACAACCAAACAAACTCAATTTGTAGTTTAACACAGACTAACAAAGCAGTTTATTACAGACAGAGCAGTTCTTAAGATGCCAATGTGTACAATGAAAACGTCTCCACTGTTTCACTGTTGTAGAGTAGCGCCTGCCAGCATCTGAAATGGCTGTCTGTTGAGTTTGGGATAAAGTCTCCTAAGTACAAAGGAGTTCAGACTGAAGCTGTAAAAAAAGAGGGAGATTCAAAGGAAATAGAATTCTGGCCACTGGTCTTCATGCATCTACATTTCGAACTGATGATGACTTAATAGTAGGATTAATGGAAGTATCTATTCCAAGTGAAAATATTTCCCTACAAATTGATTTATTACTGTTCTGAATAAGTCTTCCTTGGAAGGATACTTGCTCTTCTTTGTGCTGTGGGCCTGGATGTTCTTAACTTCCCATTTGTCTGGATTAGCAGTTTGTTTCTGCTTTTGTCAGCGCTGCCAGAAAGCATAGTGTGAATGAGTTAACAAAATTGTTTGGTGCTAAACCTCCCTGTCTCTTCCTTGCACTGGGATAGGGCTGTTAATACCGTTTATCAGGTCATATTTCAACTGACGTGGTAATGGCTCCCAGTTCCCCACCCACAGACACCCCGCTTTCAGCACTGTGTCTCAGCTTGTGTTTTGGTCCTTCCCTCCTCCTGCTTCTCCTAGATAAGCCTGTTCCTTTTTATCAAATTGGTTTTTCAGATGTGCCAGATGGGCTGATGCTCTGAGGGTGTGGCTGATAACGTATCCTGGCTTAAAAGGCAGCAAAGATTCCTTAACTGGTGATAGTTTAAAGCAAAAGACTTGCTCACTGTTAACTTCTGCCTAGTTTAGAAGATGTTATTGAGTACTTCTACAGGGTCTTACTCTTTTAAGAAGAGTGGAAACATTCCAGTTTGGTCTGTTGGCAGTGTTCTTGTTCGGTTGGTGGTGAAACCAACCCTGAACCTCAGAAGTCTGAGCTAAGTCTGAAAGCCAGACTTCTAAGTCTTCTAAGCCCTGGGCCAGGCTGTGTTAGAGGGCCATCATGTGTCTTGATGGGTGGCCTGGATCCCTTTTGCAAGCTCAGCTGCTCCTCAAAGCAAATTGATAGTACCCTGCAGTGCAACCTTACAGCTGAAATGTCAAATAAGGGCTTTCAGCAAAAAGGCAAGAAAGTGAATGCAGTGCAACAATTTTCAGTAATTTTGAAGAATTATTTGTAACTTACGGAGTGGAAAATTAAAAAGTTTTTCTAATAAAGTCCTGTTCTTGTAGGCATATAACTTCAAGGGGCTCACAGTCCTTATTTAAATAGCATGTAATTACTGCTTAAGTAGGCTTTATGACAGTACTTTGTCAAAATACTAATAAACTTTTTTCTAAACTTTTTACAGGTGTGTACAAAGTAATATCGTGTTGCTTACTCAAGCTTTCAGGAGGAAGTTTGTCATTCCAGATTTTATGTCGTTTACTTCACATATTGATGAGTTATATGAAAGTGCTAAAAAACAATCTGGAGGAAAGGTAACCTGTTTGCACATTCAGCTTCAAACTTCTGTAGATTTCTTGACATTAACCAAATATATTGGTTAAGTAGACAGAGTTTTCTTAACGTTTTTAGCAAAATGTTAAACTAATAACTTGATAAAATAATTTTGGAAGTTCATTTATGTCTGCAACTCGTAAACTGTATTAGGAATAAAACTCCTGACCTCTAATTCTAAGGTTAGAAAGAGAAAATAGTGGTGTTCTTTCTTTATTTTACATAAGCTATAAACCTGCTATATATTTGTCAGGCTAAACTTAGTCTGTGAAAGAGTTATACTACTCAACACAACTGGCTGGCTTGTGTGACAGAAATAATTGTTAACACCATAACTGTGTTAGTAATTAAAGTTTATCTTTTCAATTAATTGAAAAGCCCCAAACTTTGTTACAGGCTAAAATTTTATATGATTTGAAAATGCTGAACATGCCGTAACATAGAACAGAGATTTCTCTTGGAACGTGCTGAAGTTTTTACTTTCACTGAAAAAAAAAAAAAGTTTAATTTGATAATGATGTAGTGAATATAATAATTTGTAATGACATTTTAGATGTACTAGGTGATTGTTAGTAGAATAATTCAGTTGTACCTTGTGTGTCCTTTCCATTGGTGTGTATTTTAATTAACATATGTTAACATATAGTTAAATATTTTGGGTGTTGTAATGTCTCTGGTTTTATTTCACGTTGTGATAGGTGGCTGACTATATTCCACAGCTGGCCAAGTTCAGCCCTGATTTGTGGGGTGTGTCACTTTGCACAGTGGATGGACAGAGGTATATTCTAACTTCTAGATTTTACTGTTTCTGTTATTTAAACTATCTGACATATTGTGAGGAGCAGGGAGTTGGACTCGATGATACTTGCGGGTCCCTTCCGACTGGAGATAGTCTGTGATTCTGTGATACACAGCACTTCATGATATCTCATGGTTTAATAAAGAGAAAGGATTGTTTTGGATATTTTAACATGTGCTAATGAAAGGTTTTTTTTATACTGCTAATTTTTGTAATGTTTAATGTGTAATATTAGTTTCTGTAATGCCAAAATGGTTTTGTGACCTTCTGTGGAACCTGCTCACGGTTTCTGTGAAGAGAAGACACAAATACACTGCTGATTTTGCCATCAGATGAGCGGTGGCTTGGAGCCTGTTGCTCTGGATGGGGCATATGCTGCTTGTACGAGTCCTTCGTCCATGCGGTCTGACTGACATGTTGAAAGTAAACTTTCCAAAGGAAAGTGTTTAATAATTGTAATAAAATGCCTATGCCATTATCAAAGGGAATGTAAATACAGCTATTTAATCTCTGCCCTTGAATTCCAAAGCTGAATTGAATTTCAGCTTTGTTTACATAGACATAAATATGTCTAGTGGCTATATTCAGGTCAGCTGTACCCTGCTGAGTATGTGGCTTGCAGCTGAGTAGGGTAAATGTGGTACTGGAGCTCTGGGATGGTGTTTTTTTTTTTTTCCTCTGGTATAAACCCATTTCTGAACTTGCTTTTATCGTCTGTACTAATGACCGGCAAGTGACTTTATTGTGCTTACCTGATAGAGGCGATTGTTAAAACCTTTCAATCTTTTTTTTCTACTCTTTAAAATGTGACTTAATAATATACATTTGGGTTTTGGAGGCTTTTGTTAATAGTCCTAGTATGTTGAAGAATAAATGAAGCATTTAACACTCTGCTTGCCACAGCTGGCGGACAGGAGATTTCAGACCTCTTCGTCTGTGTTGTTCCCAGGCATTCTGTTGGCGATACCAAAGTTCCGTTCTGTCTTCAGTCCTGCGTAAAGCCTTTGAAATACGCGATTGCTGTTAACGATCTCGGCACAGAGTACGTGCACAGATACGTTGGTAAAGAGCCTAGTGGATTAAGATTCAACAAATTGTTCCTGAATGAAGATGGTAAGAGCTATGTAACACTTCATGATGCAAATACTCTATTTTAGAAAATTATAAAACAAGCTACACGTGTTTTTTCAGTCTTTTTTATTTTATTGTGTCCTCTGAAGACTTATTAGACAGTGTCCCAAAATAGTTTGCCATCAGCAAGGTAGGCTTATCCTTTGTCACTCACTTTTGCCCGATTTAGAATGCTAGTAAAAGATGCTTTATTACTTCTGTTCTAGTTGCTAGTTATCCAGCTGTAGGAAAAAACAAGGAATTTTGATAATAGTGATCTGTAATGTATATTTATTTAGTTGAGCTGGTAAAAAGTGTTCCTGAGTCATGCCTTCTGTAAAATAATGGTGAAAGAATCAAAGATGTTAAATTGATTTTTAACAAGAAACATGTACATCACTTCCCTTCTCAGCCCTCTGAGAAGCGGGTGCCGGTGCCCAAGGCCAGCACTAGCTAGTTTCCAGAAGGCAAAATTAAACACATCTTCCCACAGATTGTTCCACACTGAGTCTGGCTACTGATGCAAAACAATGTGGGGGCTTTGGTGGGTTTTGTTTTTCCTACGACAAGAGTGCGTTAGCAGGAATTTCTTGTACAGTACTTACCTAGATCATTTCTTTTTCATATTATATTCATTCTCAAGCATGAAAATGTTGTTTTTAAAAACATTATGGCAAAAATCTGAGAAGGATGACTCATGTAGCCTTAGAGGAAATACTGGATGTTATCTCTGAAACACAAATGTTTCTTCTAGCGGATCTTTCTCAGTAAGAGAGCAGACAATGTTTCTGTTGCCATGGCATTGCAATTAATATTTAATTAACAGCATAAGGCTTGGATGATATTTTTGTCAAGGACTGTATTAAATTCTACTTAAATATCTATATTATTAATTATACGTAATTATATTTAGTACATACCTTAAAATCATATTTCCAAACTTACAAATAAAATAGATCTTGATGATTTATTTCTTCTTTTTTATTATGTTGCTAAGTGGTAACAAAATACCAAGAGGGGATTAAGCATTTTCTCAAGCTTTGCTGTCTTGGATTTGCTTTCCTAGTTTTTCCAAATACAATGTTGTACAGTGTGAAAAGGACTCTGCTTTTCGTGTCTCAAGAAAGCCTTCATGTAAAAAAACTTCTGATGGTGCTGAAAATTGCCCATTTTTTCCTTTGGATCAATAGAGATGTTCTGTTTTTTTTATTTTTAATGAAATGACAAAAAGTATAGTAATTATTTTCTTTTTATTACTACTTTTAGCGTTGAACTATGAGAGAAGATAACTTGTTAGGCTGTGGTCTTTTATTGTATTGCTGTTAGACTTTGAGTGCTTCTATAAGACTGTTGTGCAATAACAGAATTTGGATTATTGAAAGTTTCACCAGTGTGCTTGAAATTAATGGAGAAGACTGATTCACATGATCGAAATTTAAATTTTTAAGTATTTGCTTGTGTGGCTGATGTAACTGACATGAGAAAAATGTGTTGGAACTAGCCTGAACAGCCTCTTATCTATACAGTCCTTAAACAAAAGACAAACAGAAGGTAGAAGCCTAATAAATAGGAATATTTCAGTTATAGGAAGAGAAAGGGAAGCTGAGTTTCTGCGAGTGAAAGAAGAGGAGAGGAGGGGATGATACTTTACTTGTAGATTTAAGTTGATGTATAAAGTTTGGATAGTATTTGGCAGTTTGAACGTGCATAGCTATTTTGAAGATCAGATTTGAAAATAAAAGAATATATGCAATGTAGATATTTTAATCTGTTTTCTAATTATTCTGATATAATTGAGTTTCATGTTTGTAAATTGGGATTTTATGAAAAGATGTGCAGGTACTTGAAAACTGGTTGGACATGCATCTGAAGCTATCTTTTGTACTTACTGCATTAAAGATTCCTAAAACAGGTTGCTCTTCATTTCTTTGTTTACTAGTATTGAGATTTTAAGCTGGAAAGAATGGAGAATATTACAACACAATGTTACCTCATAGCTAAAAATGCGAACTTACAACAAACAAGTGCTACTAAGAAGCGTGTTCGTTTTGACTAAGATCTGTGCTGTGCAGTGGAAATTTGGAAACTTCTGCAGCCTTGTGAATATTCAATTTTAAAACTTCTTTTATCAAAGGGAACATATGGCCCATCCAACAATTCAGGTTTCTGGAGGACTAAAGCGATTTCCATGTGAATTAGAAACAGACTGTTCTAGTTGATTGAAGTAGATCAGGAATTTTACGTGGTAAAATGTGTTCGTAATAGGCATCACCAGAAATAATTTTCCTGGTTGTGATCTTCGAGCAGTTTGCAGGGTTTTTGATGCCCGAGTTCATGATACGATGTGTCTGACAAAACCTGTGTATATGCACAGTTAGCATCTCACATCCATACATGCGACCTTCTCTTGATGATAATTATTTGTAGGATTAGTCCAGTAATATAGTTGTTTGGAACTTAGTCCACTAATAAATGTCGCATTGTAATTGAATGAGGGATTGCCAGGAAATTGCTTATTGTGCTGAAGGATTTTGTTAACCACAGATGGAATTCTTCCTTTAAATTTTTGTACTGGGCAAACACATTTTGATGCCATTTCAGAAAGAACTTGCCATGGTGAGCTGTTCTGTGTATTAAAAAGTCTGTATGGTGTATGTGTGTCAAGCTCTGCTTTCTGTGCTCGAAGACTGCAAGGCAGTCGTAGGAGAAAGGCCTACGGCCAGCGATGGATGAAAAAGGGCAGCGGAACTGGCAGGGGAAAGCACTGTAATTTAAGTTTATTAGGGGAAAGCTCTAGTTTGCATGTGGCGTAACTGCGTGGCAGGTTACTAGAGCAATCGTGCTAATTATCAAGCACTTTTGAGATATTTAAAAAATATGCATTTTTCACTATTGAACAGTGATGTCCAGGGGAGAGATTTTTAGGTAACTAGATAAACTCCAAATAAAAGAAAATACAATTTAGGTATACCTGTTAAATATATTGCAGTTCTGTGTGTAAAAGGCTGTTCAGGATGAGTACCTCCTTCCCACAGGAAAAGCAGAGCGCTGTATCAGTGAAGAATATGTTTACTGTGCAGAGGCTGTTAGGTAGGTTGCTTGTGCAAGAGACAAATCGTCAAATCAGTGCTAGGCTTAATCAGGGCACCCTAATTTGAGTCGAAGGGTTATTGTGCTTTACATTAAGGATAAAAACATGAATTTACTCTGGAGTATAATGAGGTGATACAGCAATATAGAAGACTTGCAGAGAAGCTGTGTAAAAGATTTTTTTTTTTTGGCAGTCGGAGCAGATCACTGTCTTTATCATTTGATTATATAGAGTGTATGTGTGTGTTTCTGTTTTTAGTGATGTTTTTAGCCTTGCAGAGTTTGATATCTTTCTAATGATTAATAGATGAATTTGTTCACCTCTTGGGCAAACTGTTGAAAGTATAGTATCAATTGCCATTCCTTGTTGTCATACAATGTGGAATTGCCTTGCTGAGAGGTAAATCAGTAGTTGCTGCTGCTTTGGGAAGAGACCTGTGTACGACTTCCCTTAAAAATCAATGTAGCATCAGAACCTAAACATCCCGAAGAGGTGACAAAAGGTATGGGAATGGAAGTAGTGTTGATGGGAGTGGAAGACATCTCTGCTTTGAAATTAGCAGGAATCTTTCGGAATGTAAGGTTTTATTTAGGCATCCTGGCCCTTGGAAAAAGAGATTAAAAAGCCCGCAGAGAGGTTCTTCGTTATAGAATAGAGTATTTCAGTTGGAAGGGGCCTACAACAATCAGCTAGTCCAACTGCCTGACCCTTTCAGGGCTGACGGAAAGTTAAAGCCTGTTGTTAAGGCCATCGTCCAAATGTGACTGTTCCCTGCTGGCTCGTCAAGGGGGGAACAACTTCAGGAAAGTCCAGTAGAAACCTCTAATTCTTAGAAAGAAATAGGATTTTCTATTTATGTACAGCGATAAGGAAATTCAAGAACTGGAACTTTTTTTAAAAGGATCGGTTTGAACGATTTTAAAATCACTGAGACTTGCTAACTTGGAGGAAAAATCAGGAAGTCCCTTAGGGGTTGTTCCACTTGCAAATGTTGCATTGATCAACTCTTGGAACACTGGAGACGATTCAAAATTTTCAAGAAAATAAGCGGTGCTGAACCAACTGATTTACTGGACGGTTAAGTAGCGTTAGACTGAGTGTGTTCTAAGCTGTAAAATACTTTGCTCAGTATTACAAAAAATTGTGTGTGATGTTGGGTTACAGTATTTTTAATTTAGGAGTCTATTCCATAACTGTAGCTTTAAGTCATACGTTAATACTTAGCATTTTTTCACTTAAATGCTTGAGTGGTTTTGTTTGGCAAGTGTGTCTTGGGATATATTTGTAATTGAAAACTTTATTTCACAGACAGGCCTCATAATCCTATGGTGAATGCTGGAGCAATTGTGATCACGTCTTTAATCAAGGTAAAAAGTTCATTTTCAGTTTCCGTGAGAGCATTTCAATAGAATGTAGAAAAAGTATCTTGTACAGGTTATGAACTGTTTTCATTTTATGCATGCAGTATCTGATGGCAATTTACTCGGTAGCAGGTAGACAAGCTCTGATGTTTTGGAAATAGTAACGCTTCCAGACAAATGCAATATTAGCCCAGCAGTTTTTAACAAGTAACAGTGCAGCTGAAAGAGTCTCTTTTTCCTTAGTGATTTTACTTTTGTTTCCTTCTTTATCTGCACAACACTTGACATTCTCTCCAGAGAATTGCTTCGTACCTTTGAAATGCTAAGAGTATGACCTCAGCAATACACTTTACAGCACTCAGAAGTATTTTTCTGAATGTCTAATGCTCTTATATAGCATAAAGCTACAAGAGTTATTTGTTGCTGTGCAGAAGAAATGGAAGATACTATACTTCATGCAGGAGCAATGCAGCTATATTTGCACGTCAGTCTTAATACTGAATTTGTCTGCTATTAACATACTGTACGGCTAAATTATGCTGAACTTCTATGTTAGATAGTTTCTGTTGGGATGTTCAATGTGTTTTCTTAAATGAGTGTGTTTGGAAACAGTTACCAGTATTTTGCTGAGTAAACAATAGCTGAACAATGACTGAACGTCTTTAGTCCATGAGCTGTGACTTTTGGAAAGCTGTATTTTATTTTTCCTTGGAATAGATGTATATCTCGCTTGAAGTTGTAGATAGCATAAATTTCATGTAATGCTAATGTTTGCCAGATACTTTACTTGGATTTTCTGCCTTTTTTTGGTAGCCACTGGTACAGAAAATGATTTTTTTTTTTTTTTTTTTTTAAGGGTGTCTGCTTAGAATTGTGGGGATCATGTCAGTCACTTGGAGTTTTGAAGTAGAAAAATTAATACTGTTACTTCAGAGGTCTAAAAATCTTTACAGCCCTTGTCTTGGTTATGTTTCAAAGTCCACTAGCTACAGTGTGTTTCCTACCTCCTATTTCCAAATTGTTGATTTTAAAATTTCCTAGATCATGACTTTCTGTTATTTTATATTTAAAGAAGGTGTAAGAACTCCTGCTTAAAGACATTTATCTTTAATAGCTATAGGTGAAAGAAAATGGCCATAAGTATGACAGGTAAATTTATTCACATTTAATTTTTTTTTTAAAGGTTGACTGAGCATTGAAATTCACTTGGATAAGAGTGAATTTTAAACTCTGACTTAACACATTTGTCTGAAATGTCAAAATGTTAGTCCTTCTCCAAAATGCCCTACTACTGCTCATAAGGCAAAGCACAAGCACGTGCCTCTTGCGGGAGGCACACGGTTCTTGGTAAATGGTGTACTTCTAAAGAGAGAACGGGGTTTGGGTACTGCATGCAATTGTGATCTTCATTAGAAGGTGGGGGGATTGGTTTTGCTGGGTCTTTGTTTTTTTTAATTTTTATTTCTTTCTTTCTGTAATGTTCTTATGAAGAGTATTGCATTGCACTAACATTTCTGCATGTGGTGACTGCACGTCTAATGGACGCATATCATACTTATCACACTCCATTATTTGTTTTCAGTGCGATTAAAATGTAGATTATTTTATGTACTGCTTCCACTAAGATACCATTTATCATTTGAATAACTAACCACACTAAACATAGCGTGAAGAAAATCACATAAAGGGTCATGGTTACAAAGTTGCTTAGCAGTTGTGTTTTTTGTGAAATAACTTCTTTGCAATCTGCAACTTAACAGTATTCCTACTAACTATTCAGTGACTTAAGTAATTCACATTTATATTTGATCTAATTGAAG
>Ga0181612_156894_pt1 | contig 16022 bp, 7 predicted proteins | sample HoacroProtozoa21_FD_119630 | JGI IMG/M metagenome (GOLD analysis project Ga0181612, IMG submission 119630) | Hoatzin crop microbial communities from Cojedes, Venezuel. Combined Assembly of Gp0051906, Gp0051904, Gp0051908
GCAGGAGGGTTGGACTAGATGACCCACAGAGGTCCCTTCCAACCCCTACCATTCTGTGATTCTGTGATTTGTCTTGGAGCAGAATATGCTGGAAACGGATCATTGGAGCCGGCAGTTCTGCTTGTGCACCTCAGCTGGGCAGGCAGCAGAGAAAGCACAGATCTGGTGGGGTGCGGAGAACTTCGTGTCTGACTTTCCCTGTTATTCTTCTTTCAAACACAGTATGGAGACAGGGGCTAGAGGGGTTATGCAGACCATAGACATTTTTGTGTTATCTCTGTCCTGTAGCTTTTACGTTCTCTGAAACTGCTAGAGTAGTAGCAATAGATGTGCTGCTTCTAGCAGAGAGTTTTATTGGCTGACTTGGGATATTTTATCATCCTTCCCATGGTTTGATAGGAGAGAATTTTCTGTTGAATTTTCTGTTTTCCTAAAGAAAATTTAATTTCTGTGGTATTTAGTTTCTTCATGGGTTCATTTAAGCGTTGCTGATCTTTTCCTCTTTTTTTAATCTATTTTCTGGCAAAAAGTACCATCAGCCTCTGCTCATCTGCCAAATTGCAGAAAATTCTGTAGTCCACAGGATGCTCCACCTAGCGCAAAGGAGAGAGAAGGTCATGAGGCTCATGCTGGATTTGCAAAGTGTCCCCAGTTCCTTCCTATTCACTGTGGGAAGCTGCATTGCCTTCTGTTTGATGTGCGGAGGAGCTCCAGCCCTAAGAGGTGGGCCTAACTGCACTGGTATTTCTGACAGTTATTCCAAAGGAGAGGCAAAAGCGAGTTATAACGTACAAGCCCTGGATCAAACAGTTCAGTGCTTACTTTATTTGACCTTCCAGAGTGTGAGCTGTGTTAAATCAGCTCTGCGAGACACGGCAGCCCCAAGAACATGCCTGGAGGGAAGTCAGAACTCAGTTTTGCAATTTTGCCTCTGGCTGACAGCTGTAAAAAGTGTTAACTAATGAAGTATTCTAAATGGGTAAATAAGAAAGAAAAAAAAACAAGAAAGCTATAGAAAGATGCCTATCAAGCACAGAGTGAATTAAACCTTTCTACCTGCAAAATTCAGTTTCTTCTCATACTTTGGCATTGATTCTCTGGTCAGCATATAAACCAGCCTGTGAGTTCAGAGCACTAGGCAGCAAAATCCTCATTAAGTCTTTCATGTTCGTGTTATTTTTGTTCTGATCGCAAGTTTTTTTCCTCTCCCACATTGATGCATGCTGCCAGTACCTGGAGGGTACTGCATTGAGGATGCTATATTCAGAGATTTACCTTTGCTAATGTACAGATCATGTCTTCTATAGCCGCTAAAAATCAGAGAGGGAAGCCATATCCACGGAATGAGCCCCAGCTGGTTTTCCGTAGGCTGAATCTGTAATCCAAGTGGTGGTTGTCCAACAACTGGGGACCATCCTGCACCAAGGCATGACCTCCTCCAGAGCCTAGTTTTCTCTCTCACCTATCTTCAGAGACCAGAGCCAAAGCTCCTGTTGCGTTTGCGTCCAGTTATTGGTTGACTCCTACTGTCTGTTCCTCTTCGAGTAGCCTGCAGAGGCTCAGTGAGCCTCATGCCTTCAGAGCTGAGTATTTTCACTACTGTCTCGCTGAGGGCTGGAGCCCTGTCCCTCTCCACCTGAGAAGGTGATCACCTCAGCTACCCATCACCACCCCACTGCAGGAGGTGACCACCTCTCCCAGGTCAGTGGGTCACCTGTGCTCCTTAGGGGTCCTCATGGCTCAACAGATACTCCCTAAACTATCCTGTTAGTGAGCTTGCTGGCACAGACATATTATTCAAGCTTCTTCAGTCACCGAAGCAGCTGAGCTGGCAGTTTATAGAGAGGAGCTCTCCCACGGACGGCTGGGACAGGTAGTGGAGGCTGGGCTGGGCTCTCACCTCTTGAGCCAGCATAGCCGCAGCCAGCAAAGCTATGAACCAGCCCTGAAGACCCTGAGCAGAAAAGACCTCTCCCCATCCCCTCCCCGGCATCTAATATGAAGTGCCAGAAATACTGCAGGTGACTGAAACAATTGCAGTAAATTACAGCTTTGGGGGTTGTGGACCTTGTTTGCTAAGCTCTGACATTGTATTTGGTGCAGTGTGAGAAAGAGAAGAAATGTTCTTGTGACCAGGGATGTACCGCTCACATAGGTGTCAGAGGCCTGGGAAGACTCAGGGAGGTTCTGCCCTAGTGCTGAAAGGATCAGAGGCAACAGAGAAATCCAGAAAAGCACTATTTTCCCTCACTATAGCGTCCAGAAAAATTGTGTCGCTATAGCGATGAATAATTAAGCAAAGCTGTCTGCCCTCAAATATGTCGCTTTCTTGCCCGAAGGAATTATGTACTATTTTTCAGGTGATATCAGTTAGATTAAGCTTGAGTGATGAAATGTTATATTACTGAGATGTCTATATTTCCTACTGTAATGATACACCAGAGTTTGGTTTCTTCAAACATTTAATATCAATTGACCTTTGGGGCAATTCAGGAATACTGCAGGCCAGACAACAGTTTGGTTTTGTGAGTTATCAGCAAGAGAAAACATGTTTATGGTGAAAGAAATGTTGTAGCCTAACAATGGGATTTTACTGTATTCCACATATATATATATATATACAGAAATGTAATGGGTGAAGTATTCACACTTAATAATTTGCATGTAGTCACAGAAAGGCAAGCGGTCTCCACACGGCCATTCCTCTTCTTGTTTGCGGATATGGAGGGTACAGCTGGAGTTTTAACTCTGTCTTTGATTAAAAAGCCAGCGTTGCGTAAACCACGCAGAAGGGAAGCAGAACGCACCGGTTGCGCGGCTGGTGCAGCTCTTCCGATCAGCCCTCTAACCGGCCTGAGCCGCCAGCTGCAGCTTTTTGCTCCCAGGGAATTCAGAGTTTCTGAAAAAGATATCATCAAGTACCATGACATGTGGCTTGAAACAGCTGCCATGTCCATTTCTGACATTTGCTGAAATAAGAAGATAAGTTGCCATTTTCTCGTTTTCCTGACTCTACGTTCATCCTGGGATGTGAAAGTCAAGCTGAATTTTTCCTGGTTTGCAAACCGTTGCTGTTAGTAAAGATTAATTGTTCAGTGGCAGCTAAATAAAGAAGCCTATTGATGAGTGCAAATCAGAAAAGAGTTTATTTCACCTTCTAGGAGCTTTACTGCCCTGAGGAATTGTTTGATATGGAATAGAACTGGCCAAAAACTGTTGTGTTAAGGGCACTGCGTATTTTTCAAATACGGTTTTGAGCAAAATTTTCTAGTGGATAACACATTTTTGCCTGGTTCTGTTTCTGAAAACATTTACAATATGAGATAAGTATCTCTTGCTGTAAAAATCATTAATTTCTCATTCAACTTACGGAATATAGTTGTACTGGAGAGCAGTAATTCAGCAACAGCGTTTGACTCATTAAAAGTGACGACCATTGCAGCCAGTTGGAGCTTGAGTCCTGTGATTTGCTTTGACTATCCAGAGTCCCACTGGAACCAGTGTCTGTGCACATTGGTATAATCCACTGCACAAGGTTTTGGATTTCCAGAAAGAGCAAGTGATGTTGCAGCAATAAAGTTACAGTAGTCCAAATATAATTTGGCCAGAGCAGCAGGTTGTTCCTGTTGTGAAGAGTGCCCAGAGCTTTCCACTACATCTCCTTACAGTGACAAACAGCTATTAAACATTCAGTGCCACGTTTCAGAAATCAGTGATAACACTTCCATCTGAAATTCCACAAATACTAACTAGGTGATTTAAAACCCAGTGTTTTTCTCTGTCTTGCAAACTCTTGCTAATGCTGACTTTTCCCTGTGCGCACAGTTGATTTATATGCATTGACACTGACAGATACGTAGAAAGGAAACAATTTTTTTTTTTCAAATGAAAAGACTAAAGACCTTCTTTCTGGTTTTCTAACACAACTATTAGCAGAAGTTACGGCTCAGGAAGAAGACTTTCCTAGGTTTTCTTCCATGGCTCATGCCATCCCACTTGTCAGATCTGCACGCAGATTTACGAATTAGGACACCTGTAGTCAGACCCCATGTTTTTACTATTCTAAGTCATTAAGAGGTTTTTTGCTGTATTTTTCTGCCTGAAAAAAAATGTGCAAATATCTTCATCTGCTCTTGTTTGTGCATTGAACACAAATAGTTTGGCTTCCCCCTAGCCTTGTATTTATTACAAAAAGCATTTAGCCAGAAATCACAAAAATGCATTTAAAATTCATTTGCTCTCCAAAAAAGCAGATGTACATTTCGCTATACAGTTATGAACTAGTAACCTATAGGGCAAAATGAACTTTTGCCTTGTAAGACAGGATTCCTGATGTCATTCCTCCCTCTTTCCCTTTCTGTGTTCAATGCTTTCCGGATACACAGATCATAAAACCTACAGAAGATCAAATCTCTCCCGGATTTGGTTTTATTATATAAAGGCAGCGCATTCAAATAATTTGTGTCATGCTGCTACCCTGCACTTACTTGGCATAATCTGCTCCAGAAGACGTTAACGACGGCACAAGCGTGACATCTGCTGACAGCGCAGGGCCCGGAGCCGGCTGGCAGGGCGAGTGCCAGGTCTGCAAGAGCGCACGCCACTGTGGGGCTCGTCTCGTGCTGATACCAGAGCAGAGGTTTACAGCAAAAGGGTAATGTTGGTTTTGAGTCACATGTGTTTTTCATGTTCAATTTACCTTAGGTCTTGCACAAATTTCTGGATGAATAATCCACCAGGGACTATGAGACAGAAAAGATACTGGATCTGTCTCTGAAAATCCTTGAGCTACAGCCTCTGCTGCAGGAGTGCAGCAGGGAAGTAATGGTTTATGCTTCTGCTGTCCGTTTGCTCTTCCCTAGGCATCTGCTGTTGGCTAGTGATTAATGCATCAGTCCCTGGAGGCCAGTGCTTATCAGCGTATGTTAGCTCTAGAAATACCATGGTTATCCAACTTGGAGCAACCTAAGGAACATAATGGCGGTAATGAGCCACCTGCAGTTTTGCTGCCTGTTGGTCACCGGCAGAATGAGGATACTGGGCAAGACAGACCTTTCTTCTAACCTGGTTGAGCTGGTCTCATGTTTAAGCTGAGCTGTAGGAATGAACATTCTTTACAGTGTTACAGCACTTACAGACTCTGTGTAGCTGATATTTTGCCTTTTGATGTGGCTAGAGGAGGCTGGTTAGAAGTGTCCAAGTGCCTAACTTCATGACCTTCACTCCCTGTACTGTGCCCAGAGAACTTCTTGAAGTCATCTTTTGAAATTTCCTTAAGTCATATTGCCCTTTTTCTAGTAGGACCCAGGTTTTCTGGCAGTTCTCTTAATTTCTGACAAAGCTAAGAGGTCTTCTTAGAGTCTTTATGACAGGCAGAGAGGTGGTCTTCTCCTCATGGTGACCTTAAGCATGAGCCTTGGATTTAAAGTTTTCTACGCGTCACTGAAGTTCAACTCTTGCAATTCCACTTCCATTGTAGGCAGCCTACTCTTACTGTAGGCAGCCCTTGCTCATGACCTGACAGCTTCTGGATGACAATAACATAAGTCTGCCCAGGGAAAGGTTTTTCTTCAAAAGCATTAAAGATCTGTAAGCAATCCTCTGGGAATTAATTGCCAAAGATTAAAGCTCACTGACACATCTCGTGGACTTTGAAAATGTCTTGTATGCCTTTAATAATTTGAATATTTCCAAGAGTAAATCATGTTTCAAACCGTATTCTGATCTGAGTTTTCTAATGTGTAAATTCCATTGACTGTAGTGGGGTGACATACACTTTGTGTTGATGTAAGAAAGATTACCATCAGACTTCTTATCTCCAGCACAACCTATTTTTGCTGAACCTTTGGAAAGGATTCTTCAAGTGGATTCCCAGTGTTTTCAGTGGAGATAGCTTTGAGATCAAGATATGAATCTGGATGGGTGTAGAGATTTTACACCTCATTCCCTATTACATTCCTATCATCAGAGGGGATTGGATCCGAGCTTAAACTTTGACTCTTAATTTAACTAAATTAAACTATTGTTATTAAATATTATATTTCACTTAAAAATTTGATACATTTAAATTTATTAAATAATAAAAAGAAAAATGAGCCCAGCCTGGTCACCAGATTCTTCAGTAGTCTGAGAAAAGATTCAGAAGACAACAACATCCCGGTTTATTTTAGCCTACGTGTCTGTGATGTACCTTCATGCACTCCTCACACTCTGAGTGCCAAAAAAATTCTGTGCTGAGACAGTGGGCTGTTATCTTTCCCTTGAAGATCTATGGACAAAGATACCGCCCTGTCCACGCTGAGGTCTCCCTTTGCACTGGGGCTATGCAAGGAAGTATTTGAGTGCATTCTAAAAGGCAAGAAACAAAAGATTTGTTTTGATCACCATGAGCAAGGTCTGCTGCAATTTCCTTTGCAAAATCTTCTTTGTCATTTGACAGTTTCACCTGGGCTTCTCTTGCAAGAGCTTTCCTGGGTTACCTTGTACCCATGTGTTCCTGAAAGGAGGGGAACACGTCGCAGTAGTTTTTGTGTATCCTCTACTTTCACCCATCGCAGGGATTTCACCCATCAGCCGGGACTGCTACCTTCTACAAACTTATGCGCAGGAGTCATTCCTTCCTCTTCAAGTCCAATGGATATCTGCAAGGATAAAATGTCTTCTGTTCTTTCTTTTTCTTCTGTGTTGCTGATTCTTAAGAAAAGGAACATAGTCATTCAGTAAATTAATAGAAGATGGAAATTTACATGAGAGAACGGAGATAAAATACGTGTATTTTCTAAATTTGCCAGTTTTCTGAGCCCCATATGTTTAGTACCAAAATAAAATTACAACACAGGGGAAATTGGATGATAGATCCAGGACATGGGGGGAAATATATGCCTATTAATTTGTAATTTTGTTTTGCTAACTGTGAGACAAGAAGGCTTTCTGCACACTAAATAATGATGGTATTTGGAGGGATAAATCTGAGCATCCTTGTGTTGTATCCTGCTGCTGAATAAATCTGTTGGTCTGTTACAGGCTAACAGTTCTGTTGATGATTTTAACTCGGCTGTTTCACAGAAAACCAGACTCTTTCCCCTTAGGTCCACTGAGATCCTTGGTGAAGCAGGAATGGATCCCTGCCTGTACAACAGCAGTGGAGTTAGACTGTCAGGGTGGTTCTGCCTGATGCTTCCTCAGTCCTCCTGTGCTTGGGAGATTCATCTCTAAGTTCCCTGCTCTGCACTACAGCTGAGCAGATCACGTTAGCTCCTGCTTGTCATTGTATCACTAGTTAGACATACCCTTCTCTCACATGAGAAAACTCTGAGCAATAGCACTCATTAACTGCTTACATTAAAGCCTTGACAAGAGCCAGGCTGGAGTGGGAAAACTCATTTACACCTGATATAAGGGGATCATTAGGTAGCTGAATGATTACAAGAAATGTAAGGCCACAGCACACCAGTGAAGAAACTACAGGCTGGCAGGAGGATTCCTGTAAGTCTGGGAATCATTAGCTCTTTATGTTGCTGTATGCACAGAGGATGAGAATTTTTGTTTGTTTGTTGTTGTTGTTTTGGCTTTTTTCTCTCTTAAGCTCCATTTTGTACTTCCTAGCAACTGTTGTAATATGCAAGTGTGTGAGTTAAAGGACTGGCACAAAAGTTGCACAGGTGCATAAAGTGGATAATTGCAAAATAATCTTGTGCTGCCATTGTTATCTGCTTTTTTGCAGCCTAAAGTGAAGCTTTTAACAAAAGGAATTCAGGACCGAAGAGTGACCACGTGTTCAGTTCCTTCAGGAGGAAGCAGCAGTGGCCATAGCTGGTGCTAGAGGTCTCAGGTAGGCAGTGTAGGAAATGTCAGAACTTGCATTCAAATAACACATTTTAAAGAGGCGATCACACATGCTATCTGCCAGTAAAACATTTGTTCGGGGGTTTAGTTATGGTTTTCACAGAGAAAATCTGTTCAGATTGCTCATAGATAGGTAAATAGGATTTCACAGCTGTTATTTTGGCACATTAAAGATTGGTGGCATTTGGTTAATTTGTTGTCAGATGTAACTTGTGGGAAGGCGATATGGTGATATGATGGTAAAGATCATTATGAATCTTTCCAGGTGTGACCTTGGTTGCATGATCCACTATAGTGGCAGGGACTGGGCTTATAACCTGCTAATACTTCTTTTGCAAAATTGCTCCTCTGTTGACAAACGCTTAAAATATCATGTAGTATATTGTTGTGTATTCATATGCATAGTATTTGTCATGACAGCTTCTTTCACAGCATGGATGTCCTCATCTTTAGGCTATTAAAGGTACCTGCCCATGTTTTAAAGCACAGAGCACTTTCCCACTTCTTTAGAGAAGTGGTTGCAGCATTGTAGGTGTGGATCCCAAGGGAAATGGCAAGCTCTCAACTGGAGGTGCCAAAATCCTAGGGAAGGGTCAGGACTTTGGTCTATCACTCATCTTTGACTTGTCATTACATAGCTTCTTTCTGAGCATGATAAGTTGGTACATGATGAATTTGATCACCCACCTACCTTTGGACAGTCATCCAGGGTGACCATAGTCTTCTAAGACAAGTCATAGGCAAGCAAATGAAAGTGCTCGGTTGTATACAGATATTCTGGTGATACAGCCTTGTGCCTCAGATGTTGAATTCTTGGTTATTTTAGTTTTATGGTCAAATGTTTGAACCCAGTTGAAAGTGAAGGATGTAAATTGAAACCATCCAAAACAACAAGGGGAACGGTTGTAATAAAAATGAGCTGATCATTTGAAAACATGCCAAAAATACACTCTATTGTCTGGAATTCATTTGCTAAGATTTTACCATAATTAGAGCTTGAACATTCATTAATTATACTGAGTTTATTCAGAGTAAGTCAGGTAATTGCTGCTTTTTCACAATTACTCCTGAAGGATTGTAATTAAAGAGCCCTTGCCATTCTCAGTCAGGCACTATTAAAGTGACTTGCCCTGCATTGAGAATCCCCTGCTTGGTTTTGCTACCACCTCCCTTCCGGCAGTGCTGCTCAGAGCTGTTAAAAAGTTCCTGTGTTTGAGGGAAGACTGATTGTGGTATTGAACCCCTGTTTGTGGTATTTTTACCTTGTTTTGAGGTCTTTATTATGCAAGTGTTAGATGGGAGTTGCTCTAGAATTAGTATGTTATGGTGGATGGGGAGAACAAGCCTAGCAGTGCATTTGTATTGTGTAAATCCCCTATGTTTAGAACTTAATAAATATATTTTATAAAATCTGTATCTGTCCTATGGATTTGGGAGAACTCAGTAGTGCTATGTGAGATTAGGCAACTCAGACATCTGGAAAACTATTAAACCTTTTTTCGTGATGACCATGCTATCTGTAATAGAAGAAATTTGGAAGAAGTCACATAGGGAAATTATTATAGAATTCTACTCTGATGAGCTGACTTGTGTCTTCCTCTGCAGCATCTGGATGCTGAAGAAAATAGTACGTCGGACCATGTTTTTTATCTCTGTGACAGTTCCTTCTTTTCTGAAGTTACTGGCTCAAATTGTAAATTGATATTTTTGAACTGAAAACATGTCTGAGGTCTGTCTCGAGCATGCTCACTAATTTTCCGTGTGATTTTTATGATCTTACTGAAGATGAACACTTTAGTGTTAACCATTGGAAAAGGAGGCATATGCTCTGAGTTTGATACATAGGCTCACTCTGTTGTCAGCAGAGACAGGCAGGCAACTCCAAAGGAACTGGTGAAATTCATTTCTTTTTAAAAGGGCACAGGAAAGAGCAGAGAAAATGAAAAAGAATCCAGGGCACCATCCCTGTTTTTGAATTAACTCTGATATGCCAGTGATACAGTGTGCTCTTTTCTTAAGTTCACACCCCTGCTAATTCTCTCCCTATCTGTATTACTTTAAAGAAGACATTACGGTCCATCATACCAATAGTTCACTGGCTGGAACTCCTGAAGTACAGATTTGCATTGTGCTTATTGCAATGAGTTCTAAGGGAGATGTTATGGTTCAACATGCCTGATAACATTTAATCAACAAACCATAGATAAAAATCTCTGAACGCTATGAAATTGGATGAAAGACCATAATCATTCCAGGTTTTTTGATTAAATTATTCTTAAGGTAACAGGTCGCTTTAGGCTCAAACCTAACAGCACAGAGGATCAGAACAGTGCTGAGGCATGAAGAGAATTGCTGAGGATCATACAATTTAATTATTTTGAGGAAACTGAACAGTAAATGAGCAAAATGGTAATGTTATAATGTGCTCTGCAACAGGAAACGATTGCAAGAGACTTCACCTAACAATTTCCAGCAGTGTTGCAAGTGGTTCTACATTCATCCTGTGTTCTGAGTGTAGATCTTTCTGAATTCACATTACTTCTGGTAGGGACCAAATATACCGGGACAATCGGTGGAGAATGATGCTATCAAGTGTAGCAAAAGTGGCCAGATCTAGCTGTATCTTGTTATCCTGTAGCTACTTCAGAGTAGTGTGTTTTGGTATTGCTTTCTCTGAACTCGTAAGGTACAAGACTGTTTATGGTTAGTTACACACACTTTTAGAACGGTATGCTGTATAAATTAGGCTTGATGGTATTATTTGAATTAAAAGTTGAGATGCGTATATTATTATAATTAAGGTGATGGTTAAAACTTGCAACCACCTAATATTCTTTTAGTTTTCTTTTGTCGTTGGGGAACCAAACAGAACCTTGAAATGCAAAGGGGAGATGATGAGTCAGCCCAAGAAATGTCCCATGATACTACCAGATCAATTTGACAAACCCCAGAGCTTATTATATCACTTGGACAAGTGTTGTCTGAATATTTGATTTTCTGAGAGAACTCCCTCGGGCAGATGAATGAGATTCAGCCATTACTACCGCTGAGTCTGATTTGCTGTCATTCTGGCTAGAAGGAATAGATAAGTCCACTAGAAATAACAGCCACAGCATTGTAGGACCAGGGATGGATTAGAAAGGAGTTATTGCTGGCACTTTCTATTCTCTCTTGGCCCACACAGCTATTTATTATTCACTTTCCTCTGTGTCTGGATTTATCTGATGACTGACATTCCAATACAAATTGAAATCTAAGCTGTAGATATATGTACATAGTTGCCTCTTCAAGCTGAGGCAGTGTGAGTTAATGGTTAGTCCCTCAATGTCAAACAGAAGAGGAGCCAGACTGTGAGGGAAGAAAGTGGTATTATATTTGGCAGATGTTCTCAGTCTTCACAGCAAAGACATGACACTTACAGTAAGTAGAATTTCCCACAAATTAATGAAATGTTCTGCAAACTTGCCTGTCTGTCCTTTTAAGTCCTTGAGGTTTTTACACGCTGAAAATGATAACAAGCACTGGAAAGTTGGAGGCCAGTTCATGTTGTCACAGGAGAATAATATACAATGATTTCTGTCTAAATGAGCACCTGATATAAAAGACGTACAATGATAAGACTAAGAAATCCATATTCTCTATCCACTGCGCTACTCTCCAGTGGTAATGTTTATATGCAGATAGCCACGTAAATGAGTATCTTATGAATAACTCAAAGTCAGAGAGAAAACCAAATCCTTCTGTAATTAGATAAAACAAATTATGAGATGTCTTTTAGGATGAACTTCTTTGAATGCATTGTACTTGAGTGGCAAAGGGGGAGCTCAGCATTTAGCATCTGTTCTAGAAGTGAATGGAGAGACACCTTCCCCTTTCCCATTCTCATACTGAATTTTTTGTTTCATATGACATGGAAGGGGATTTGTTACAACTTTAAAGTCAAAAGCATAGTATTTAACCTGCTGTGTCATCCCCATCCACTATCCTAACGACCATAAAATAAATGCTGCTTGTCCTCATTGTGGCTGTGGAAATCAGAGGTTCTATGGTAGTTTTCAGGTTTTCTCTAGGTTTGTAGAGAAAGGAAAGAAAAGCACTTGGTCCTATGGATAGTGAATTTAATGAAGACCTTTCCTACTGTCTTATTAAGGACAAAGGGCCAAATTCACTGGTATCCAAAGATTAATCAAGGGAATACCAAGTTTAAATTGGTTCATTGCTTTTGCACAGAATGTATTGTCAGCTTTCATGCTTCTGTTTAGCTACAGACAGCAGTTGCATGGATGATTTTGTTTTAAATAGAACGAAGTTTAAAACAGTTCTTTAGGTTGTAAAGTCAAGCACACAAAAATGCACCAGATTGAACTTCATATACACAACTTGAGTTGTGCCTACTGGTTACTCCCTCCTCTTCCCTGAATGAAGAGGTGTCCCGGAGGGGGAGAGGGAGTTACTGTATTATTCAGGTAAAAGCTGCAAGTGGGAAAATGAATGTTTTTCTCACAAATTTGCTTGTCTTTTTTTCATGATTTTCATACCCAACAATAGTACTGCGTCAGCAGGTAAAAAGTCCCCTGATATGCCCTTGCCACAAGTCAGCATTTAGATGAAAATGTCCTTGTCATGAAAACATCATTCTGCTTGGCCTTCTCTTAAGGAGTGGTCAGAGAGCAATGCTGAGACACGCTAGCTGTGAAGTGGAGCTAACGCTCCAGTGGTACCTGTTATACAGACCAGTTAATTATTTGAGCCACTTCTCCCATCCTCTCTCACCTGGATTCCCCTTAGTTCAGTAAAATCTGAGCGAGTCATCCAATATACACTCTCCCAGTAGGTTTCAGATCTGGGGACCACATTTACCTTTTGAGCTCCACCAAAGAAACATTTATCTAGATTTAAAATTAATTAATATCACACAGCTAAATCTGAACCCTGTGGATTAGATTAAAGTTTATCCAATAAGAGCAGAAAGTCTGATCCTCTGAATATAAATGACTGCATCATCTGCATGAGATTTAATTGAGAAAACTGCATTGAAAAGGCAAATTAAATACGAAGAACGCAACAGATTTTCCACAGCAAAACACCGTGGGAAGTGAAAAACCATCTGTACAGAGAAGAACAGAATGACATTTTTGCATCATGTCAGCCAGATAATATTTTCTTTCATGCATTATCTGTGTTAAACATTTTGATAAAACAGATAAATTCATGTACTTTTGTGTATCACCTGATGTTAGTTAAGACGATGAAAAGTTTATTGCAAACTCAAAATGACACATGAATTTTAAATAGTTTCAAATTTACACTATTTGTCTAATCTTGTCTGTTCTGAGACAGACAAAAATGCAGATTGTTAGGAGTGCTATTTAGAATTTCTATCAAACTTTTAGTCTGAAAAGAATTCTGGAGCCATAGGTTTGCACAACTCCAAGCTTTCATACCACTTGTTTCCTAAAAAATGTACTAATATAGTTTCATCAGGACTTCCAGTAAAATTAACCCCACTGTTTATAAATATGTATTAAAATTATGTTTCACAGTGTATGTTTCAAAACCTCAGAAATGCTGTCATCTGGTTTTGCCTGGATTCTGAAATAGCCACAGTCAAGTGATACTGTCAAATCCCTGTAGCATCCATATGCTTTTAAATGAACAGGCGAGTTTGAACCAGGATTCCAACGCCATATGGACCAACATTATTTTCTCATTATTTCAAACAAATCCAGCACTTTGGGGGCGTGTGTTCTGGTTCCAGGTTTGCAGGTGGTTCAACAGAGAAATCCCAGCACTCCAGTCACTGCTAGTCATACCTGAGGATTTCCAAGGTTAAAGAGCAGCAGAGGCAGGAAACGTGATAGGTACAGGAGCTCAACAGGCTATGAGTGTGTTGCTAGAGTTTAAGAACTTTTTCTCTAATACAGTGTGGTATGAAGTGTTTTTTACTTCAAGAGAAGCTACGTTTTGGAATTGATGTTCCCAGGATTATCTGGGCTCCATTTAAAAGGATCTAGACAAGGCACTGCTGGTTTTGAAGAGCCATTAATTTCTATGTAACACAGTGTAATACACACCACACAGGGAAACTGGTTAGTGAAAATAGTTCTGTGTCTATAAGCTGTCAGCGTGCCTCTGCAATCTGCAAAGACTCTGCAGAGTTAAAAATAATGAACTGAGGTATCCACACAATTATTTATTTTCAAATTGGTGAAGTGCCATTTTCTTCTCAGTTCAGGAAATTAACCTCCCCGAAAGCCAGCTTGCTTTACACAAAATTAATAAAGCAGAGCATGCTGGTAATAACTTGCACATGTTTATTTATGTGTGATGTCTCCAGCTAGAAAGGCTAAGATGAAAAATTGACTCAAAAGGCTGCACTCAGAGGGTATTTACTCCTGGGCTTGGCCCATTTTCGTGTTGTTTAAACTCAGAATTGATGGAACATGAATCTCCTCTGCAGCCTATAAAAATTAAGCTCTTTTATTATCACCTTTCCTTTTTTTATCCCACCACACACACTTAGCATTTTCTTTTAGAAAATAAGGTGAAGAGATTGGCTCTCTAGTTCTGAAGAAGCAGCAAGGGGAAAAAGGTGATGAGGGTTGCAAGAGAAGCTGTTGGTACTGAGCCCAAGAAATAATTTTCTTCATGTTTTTTCACGGAAGCTTTACATAGTTAAAACTGAAGTTGTATTTATGTTAAGTGCCGATGAAATTTTGTCGTAGCATATTTACTTGTATGGACTGCTGATCTGAGCTTTGTAAGACACCTCTAGAGTCTGTAGCACTGCAGTGTCTAACAAAAACTCCTACAAGGCGGGTCTTACCCGAAAGTTAAGCCACAGCCTGGAGAGCTTGATGAAGACAAGTGGTGTAACAGGGCTGAGGTACTCTAAAAATAACTCTCTTTATCATCCTGATTTAAATTTAATATGAAGATTGAGGGTGATAGAATATTTCCCCAGGATACTTTTTCTGCTTTGATGTGTTTCCCCTCGCCCTGTTTTCCTCCCGAGGGAACATATGTTAACAACAATCCCAGTCTGTATTTATAACAGGTCTGTATTCCTGTTTCTTCACTGATGGCTTTTCACGGTTGGCACCATTCAGAATACAGGATTGAGCAAAATTTTAGCTTCAAACTTGGCTTTGAAGAAGGCGTATCCCCACAGTCTTGACACGCCTCTGCTGGGTGCTGCACGCGTTGAGCCATCTGGCGAGCTTGACTGCAGCGTGGTGCTGCCCGGGCTGTGCCAACACAGGCAGGCTCTGAGGCTTTCAGGGGGCAGAAAACTATCTTCAGAGGTAGAGAAGTGAAGGGATTATGTTTGATAGCATCTTCAGTGTAAGAAGCTGGCAATTGTACCTTACTCCCATCTGCCCTGGGCAGGTGTGGTCTTACAGGTGAGATAGCCACGTAGGAACTGATGTCCTGGGCACCAGCAGTTCTCTGCTCTTTGATGCCGGGAAGGGAGAAACTGGCAAAGAGTGAATGTGAGTGCTGCAAAAGGCATAATGGTATTAATTTGGGGTCACACTGGACCTTTTGGGGACCACTGCAGTCCTATTCAAAATGAGAAGTGCAAGCGCTATCCTATGTGTAACTTCTCACTTTCTTCTTTGAATCGTATCATTTAGCATCAGACATCAAGAGGAATGTCAGCCCATACAGAAAGTGTATTTCAGGGTGAAGACAGACAGACAGCATTTCGTAAATCTTGAGAGTGCCATCCTCTTCTACTCGTGCCTTCCTTAATTACACTGAGGACTTGAGTCTTTTATCCAAAATTATCCCAGCTGACTGCTCTCTCAGAATTAATCCAGTTCATCCAGAATTACCACCCTGTCAAAGTTCCTAAGTGTAATAAAATTGTAGGGATTTCATAAGCCTGGGGAGATGGAGTACTGCATGTACCAGGTCTGACCCCTTTTGGCTTTGAAACGTGTCCTTTTGAAGGCCTATTAGAGGCTGCTGTCAGAAATACAGCTTCTGTGCAACAGAAATCGCTCCTGCTTTGCCTGTAGCTATGTAGATGGAGATGTTCAGAGGCAACATTCACATGTGAATCGGGAACCGAATATCCATCCACCTCTCCAGCTCAGATTGCTGTGGCTGGCTTTAAGTTCAGTGCATTCTGGAAAGCACAGCTCATTTCTCCTCTTCTTTGCTGGCATGTA
>Ga0181612_157371_pt1 | contig 16022 bp, 12 predicted proteins | sample HoacroProtozoa21_FD_119630 | JGI IMG/M metagenome (GOLD analysis project Ga0181612, IMG submission 119630) | Hoatzin crop microbial communities from Cojedes, Venezuel. Combined Assembly of Gp0051906, Gp0051904, Gp0051908
AAAAAAAAAAAAAAAAAAAAGGGCAGCCCAAGACAGAACTGGAACTACCAGAACACAGGGATCTGTTAGGAGGACTTTTTTTCCCCATTGTATCAAGTCAGATAATTCATCCCTGCTGATTTCACCACAAGAATGCAGTTTTAGAGATACTGCAGAAACTACTTAAAGCTTGCACTTACCCAGCTGCTGCCTGTTCAGGGAGCTGGAGCTGGTTGCTTCCTTACCTCCCTGGGTCAGTTCTACGGTGTTACTGTCAAATGCGACAAGGTCTAGAACGTATGCTGCTGAAGCAGCTGGCTTTGAAGCTGACTTTTTCTTTTAATTTCCTGGACAAGCGAGTCTTTATTCTTAGTCTGCTACTGCTGCCCCCATGCGAACAGGGAAGCTGTCTAAGGATAAAGCTGGCATGCAGCTCGCTTCTCTAGGGCTGATTGCGGACTGGAATTGAATTCTTGAAAGATTTGAGTTACTTCATTCCCAAACACTTTCTGTCCAGAGCCAGCTCGTTTTGTAAAATCCACTGCCTTTGAAACACGTGATGTAGCCTTCATTCCTTAAGCTACCTAGTTTTCAGAGACTTGTGTGGCAGATGCAAATCCATTCCCCTTCCTGAGGAGCAGTCAGATTAAGAACTAGAGCTGAGCTGTTCTGCGTGGAAAGCTCCCGTAAGCAAAGAGCAGCATTGTCTGCAGTAACACTGCTGACAAGCATTTCAGCTGCTTGGTGGTATCTCTATGAGGGAATAAAAGCACAAGATCTGCAGTATCACTCTTCCAGTCTCAGCAGCCAAAGGTCTTAGTGGTTTTATATTGGAGTAGTTTTGGATAGAATTTCTAAAGGGCATCACAAACCTTCTTCAGTCCACTTTGATAATCAGCATAATGGTTTGGCATTTGCTTGAAGCATGATGCAGCTTCCTAACAAACTCAACTGGCTGCTGAATGTTTAGTCTAAATCCTTGGTTTAAACTTGACTGATAGCTGACTTGTGTAGATTGACCACTGCGCTCTGTGCCTTGGCTCCTACTGGTGCCACCTTAGGGTGATCACACCAGGGGTTAGTGGTGTTTCACTGCAGATCTGTGCCTTTGCTTCCTTCTCATTGTAGTCACGCCCTAAATTACTCTCCTTATATATATATTTTTTAGGCTGTCTTGCCTGTCATATTGTGGTGAAAGGCAATCGGTTGATTTACTTGCTCCTGCTATAGGGAGCCAAACTGCACACAGCAGAAGCTGAGAATAGTTTTAGCAGTGAGAAAGCAATAGAGCAATTCATGTGAAGCTGGGCAGCAACAGGAAGAAGTCAAAGGAGTTCGAAGGATGAATATAGAGCAGGGATTGTCGTGGCATCCCCAGGCTGAGTAGTTGTAATGAGTTTGGGATCTGTGAGCAAGCGTGATCGAAAGGCAATGGCTGTGACTCGGAGCTTTTGTCATGCAGCTGTCTGTCAGGTGAGAACTTAGAGTACAGCAAACTAAAAGTAAAGTGAACACGTTTGAAATTAGGGGTGAGTCAGCTGAATTAAGCAGGTTATGCTCTGTGTGGAAAGGAGCAGATTCACGAGTTAAAAAAGTGAGCGTAGAGAACCCCTCCTTTAGTGAGGGGCCGAGGCTCTCGCAGGCAGCTCGTACTCGGGGTTTCATCCTGTTGTGCTTGTGCCACGCTAGCCACTGAGGGCTGGAGACTGCAGGGAGTGCTTCCTTCAGACAGATTCCTCGGAGCTGTGTCTGCTGGAGGCTTGTGACTAGGTCAGAGTGTCCGAGAGCATATTAAAGTAAGGGAGCACCGAAGGACTCCAAGCTTTGCAGTCTGTCAGGGTAGTATGGGTGAGGTGGGAAGGAGCTGTGTGCTTCCTCGAGTGTGATTATTTGGAGATGCCCAGCAGTGGGAATGTGATTTTCCATACAGATGGGAAAGTTGGCGGCTACAGTTAAGAGGAATGCACAAGGCCATCAGCTATGCTGCAAAAAAAGAATAAGAATGAACACTTGTAAAATACCATCAGCTTCAAGTATTTTTAGTTCATTCAGGTTATTTGAGGAAATAGAACAAAATGGAGTGGTCTGCTTGAAATACTGCTAGTTATAATTCTGCATCTCGGGGAGAACCTAGGTTGTTGTTCAGGTGACTTGGTTTTAAGGAACATGTCCATTACTGCTTTGGGCACTTAATTTTTATAACACGTTGAGCTTCCCAATCACACGTGGTTTTCGTTTGTGCCACGTCTCAAGGGATACATCTTGTCATAAGCCTGCAGCTGAGAAGAGTCCTACCTTTGTATTTTTCCTATTCATCGTCTTCCAAATTGCTAACATCCGAAGTATCAAAGCTTGGACTGAAGGTATTTAACAACCAAAATTATTAGCTTTTTTACTTGAGTAACTCCATAGTCTGTTTCAAACATCATGATGTACCATGTCCTAGTTTGACAGGCAGACTGATAAATAAACCTGAGTAATTTGGCATTTTCTTCTCTTCTGAGCATTCTCTAAAGAAGTTCAATTTCCTCTTAACCTGAAGGAGCAGCACTTGAACTGCAGTGCGGTTGTGTTGCTGCTGGACTTTGCTTTGCTCAGAACTCCTGCCTAGGTCACGTGAAGAAAACCGGTATCGATCGTTTGTGTTGACTTCAGACGACTACCTCAGCTTCGCCGTGTGAACTGGAGAGGCAAAGGACGCTCGGTGGATGACTGGCACCAGAATAATTCACAGCTTAGTTTTGTGACACATTGAAGTTAGGTATAGATGTATTTTCAATGTGGTGTAAGTGATCTCCCGATGTCCAAAGCTGCTTCCAGAGGCACAGTGGTTAACTGAAGCATGGCTGACAGCCTTCTCCCAACATGTCTGTTTTCTGTCCAGGTCCCCCAGATGGAAACTACTCTAATGATACACCATGATTAGTGTGCATGTTAACACAGACATGCTGTTTGATAAAAGAATTCACTCTGTTGTCAGAGGATGATGTAATTGTGCCCATCTGCTTACCAGGCTACGTTATATCCATATTTGAGGCTGCAGCAAATGCGCATGTACTTCTCTTTGCTTTCCAGGTTCATAAAATGATAGCAGAGTTCAGACTGATCCCTGGCCTCAATAACTTGTTTGACAAACTGATCTGGAGAAAGCATTCAGCATCAGCCCTTGTTCTGCATGGACACAATCAAAACTGTGATTGTAGCCCAGTGAGTAACTTTTTAAATCCTGTATTGGGTTTTTCTCTTACATAATTGCGGGGAGTTGTGTTGAGTAACTGGGCGCTTGTATAATAAGTGAATTGAGATAATTCTATGTTTTTATGTGATAGCATTCAGGTTTTTGTGAGTTACTGTTTTCACTTAAGTCTTTATCTTTGGCTCATGCCAGCAATTTAGCCTCTCCCCTCTCTCCAAGTTTGGGAACTGGGAAAGGTGTAAGTTCTGTGTCCCTGGAGGCCAAAGGCAGAAGACGACCAGAACTTAACGAAATGGTGGCTAGTAGGTCTAGCAAGGAGAGACACAGAAGAAAAAATGAATCGCCATCAGGTTTGGGGAGGGCTGGGGGTTTTTTGTTATTTTGTTTTGTTTTTCCCCAAACCTAGGTACCCCAAATCAGTCAATACAGTGGTGAGCTTTTTTGCCTTTGCAGTGAGAAGAAATCATTAACTGTACATGCATAGGCTTGGAGGCAGTCTCCACTTCTGTTTTGGGAAGCCTGCGAAGTGCAGCCTTCTCCAGTTACGCAGGTCACTTGCTCTGCTGTGCAAATGGGTTTGGTCTGGATAGGTTTTCAGTTCATCTGTTTCTTGTCAGCTTGGTGTAACTAATGATATCCAAAAATATGAAAGCAAAATTTTTTGACCTTTCTTCTCTCTTTTTAGGACATCACTTTAAAGATACAGTTCTTGAGGCTTCTTCAGAGCTTTAGTGATCACCATGAGTGAGTATGAAAAGCTGTGGTAGCTTGTGGCTTGGCAGTATTGTTTGCCTGGTTGCAGTTTCAGCGGGTGTCCTAGGCACGGTGCGGGCTCTGTCTGAATGGAGCATTGTACTGTCCTTAAACTCGATTCAGATGTTCACGTGCCTTTCAGCTCCTGCTATGAAAAGGCTAAGGATATGCTCTCCAGTGGGCATGTCTTGGTATGTCTGTTGACGATTAAAAATAGCCGGTTTTGCTTCATGTTGAAACAAACTGAAACATTTATGTGATGAGTTAACACTTTCTGGCTGCGGAAATGGGGAAGCAGCTTTCATGATGCTGTTTATCTGTCTTCTCCCTGAGAGCTGGTAGTGAGCCAGTGTGCTCATGAGCACACATACCCTGTGGGGACATGTTCAGGTTTAATTCAGAGGGGAACAAGCATGAAACAAAGGCCGTTGGAAGATCAGGGTGAAAGACAGCGTACCTCTGAAGAGGTTAATCAATACTCTTTTGCCTTTGTGAAAAGGCTGGGAAGATGTGATCGATGTCTAAATGCCAGACGTGGAGAATTCCTGATTAAACTGAATGGGAAAATGTTAGGGGAACAATTGTCTATCAGCTAGCCAGTGGGAGCCTAGGTTGGAAGTAGGAAGAAAGCTTCTGTTTGCCTGCAAAAGGCATGGTTAAGAAGCTTGAGTCTGCTGGAGTAGTTAAGGGGTGATGCAGATTTTTTTTTTTTTTTTTTAATGGTTATACTCGAGAAGCACACCTCTGCTGCTGGTACAGAGGTACTGGTTGCTCTGTTCTGACTTGCAGAATCACATCTGCCACTCTGTGAATGTCCTTCTAATGTTGCTCTAACTCAGTCTTGCAAGATGGTTTCCTGTTCTTTACAAACACTGCATTTGAGGCATATTGCACGAAATATGCATGTTGCTTCGCTTCTTGCCTAGCTGGTCTTATCTACAGCCAGGGTGATAATTTTGTGTCGTTTTTTTGTAGTACTGTTAGTTATGCATATTGAAAGTACCAGCCTTTGTGGTTGGGAAGTGCTACCTGTAAGAGTGGGGAGCTGCTGGCCATATTGTTAAACATCAGGGAAGGGCTGGCCTGTCGTAAATCCTCCATGCAAGACGTTGTTTGCCTAGGAATGACTCCTATGTAAGTGGTTACTACAAAGATCTCGGGCTTCTTTAAACAGAAAAGAGCTTTCTGCTGTAGCATTTGAGTAAGTGGAATGTGTAGAATCTGGTTAGGTTTTTTAAACCAATAGTTACAGGAGCTTTCAATGGAAGCACAGACCAGCTGAATTAGCTGAGGACAGGGTGAGAGCAAGTACTTACATACTGATATTAATTTCAGCAAAATTATGTATAAACCGAACTTGCAGAACTGTTTATTGCATGGAGAGAGAGGCTGCATTTTCGTTACAGAAGCCTGTTGATCCAGATCAAAAGAAGCTTCACATGACAGCCTCAGTGGGCACTAGTCTGGAAGACAGTGTTTGAAGCAGGACGCCATCCCCATCGCCTCGCTGGTCTAATAACTTATCCTCTGTGTAGTTGTTACAGTTTGATGAATAGGTTGTCTTTGCACACCCTGACACTTAACCACAGCATGCTATGCTCCCTGAGGTTTCCTGCAAATAAATCCTTATTGTCTGAATCTGAACACTTTGAAGTAGGAGGGCTCAAAGGGAGCACACTGACATTGGGCAGGGAGTCTGTCAAAGCGAGCCTCTGGACTACATTTCTACTTTGTCAGACTTGTTCTGCATTTAATTTATTTTACAGATAAATTGGTTTTAGTTACGAAAAGTTCAGCATTTGAATAAAGCATTTAATGCAAATTCTGTGGTTTTCTATCTGTTCGTATTTAGTTTTATACATTTCATGAATTTTTAAATTATTTCCAGACTAAATAATTTGCTCAGAGTAACAAAATACCAGGATGATTGACTACTTTTTTGGAGTTTCTGCTTTCTAATTGAGGCTTATGACTGATAAGGAGCATAGTCACTATATGGCAGAGAAAGACTGTAGGAAGCTATGAAAAAAATTGCTTTTTAAGTCTGCTGAAATTCGGCAAAATGTTACTGAGATTTTCAAAACCTAGAGCCATCTGGAAGCAAATATTCGCAAAACAAACCATAAGATCTTGAACAGGTCAACAAAGAACCAGCATCTCAAAGCTGGTCGGTGTTGAAACATGCATTTGGCAAATTTTGGAGGAGGTTTATAAAACGGCAGCTGGTTGGCCTAGCGTGTGAGTGTGCTGTGGTGGAGGGGAGTAGAGTGTGAACGGCTGTGACGAGCTGGAGAGGCGAAAGCTGATTGCCTCGTCCTGCAGCCCTCGCAGGCATGTGGCTTTACTCTTCATGGAGTTACATGTTTGCCTGCCTCCTGAATTCATCATATTTTTCTCCCATGCTCCCCAACTGTCTTGCTTTAGGAACAAGTATCTCCTTTTAAACAGCCAAGAACTTAATGAGCTGAGTGCAATCTCCCACAAAGCCAACATCCCTGAAGTTGATGCAGTTGTCAACACAGACAGGTGAGTAGGGGTAGAGGGCTTAGGTCAGCAGCTTCTCGTGTTTTGCAAGCAGTTATACTGGAGGTTCAGTGTCACCCATTTCATCTGAGGTCCTGCTGTCTACCTCACTTGCTTTAATTTCAGTGACGTGTTTCAGCAGGAAGCATCTAGGTTTTTGTGATGCTCATGGCCATTACCAAATCTAAAGTGTGCTTGTGCTCAGAGTAAGGAACTTCAAAAACAAAAGCAACCTGAAATGGGGGTTTTGAGTTCATGGCCCAGACTTGATTAGGATGTGCTAGGTCTGCCTGTTTGCCTGGCTGTTCTCACTGCAGGCGTTGCAGACAGACCTAGGAAGTAAACTGAGATCCCTCTAATGCATGAATTGCTGCAACTAATAAATCTTAGCTTTGAGATTCGGAAGCAGTCTTGCACACATAGTGTCCATTTGCAGTCTTTATAAACAGATCTAAGTGTGTCTGCTCAGAGCCTTTATTTTAAGAGCAGCTAATAACTAGAATAAGCTAAATTAGATTAACATGTTAAACCACTTACAGAATCTCTAGTGTTATATTTGAGTATCTGTTAGATTGACTTACTTGATTTAATAAGCTCTTTAATAGACGATTCTGGTGTACAAACCTCACAAGGTGAAACACTGTTTGCAGAATTTAGTTGTCAGAGTACTCCCAGAGTATCAGCAAGGACTTGGTCTGCACAGAGCAGATTTACCTCACTTCAAAAGGGAATTCGCTAAGAGGATTTCTTAGATAATTATTATCATAATACTGTGCCTAACTGGGAATGAATGGAGTCTGCATTACTCAGATCCTTTCTTTGTAAGGACGGGTACTTTTCTGGCTTTGTTTGAAAAGGTGTAAGTGTTTAAGGGGAAAAAAAATTGACCCTGTTAGGAGCACACTGAGAGGAAGTGGATCAAGGGTATAAACAGCTTTTTCCAACCTACAAAGTTTCCTGTCTCTCTCGAGTGGTAGTAAGAACAGACCATCATGCTGTAAGAAAACTGCTTCCCACAAGAGCTGTGTCAGCTGGCTGTTGACTGCCCAGGGAAGGTGCTGGTGCAGTAAGTAGCCATCAACCTGGGTGCATCTGCTGGATGTGCACGTTGGGCTGCTCTCTGAGGAGGAGTGCCGCTTGAGGCATCTTACTCTACCTCTGCAGGATGGTTTGTATGGCCAGGCAGGCAGCCTTGCTCAGTTGCTGGCCTAAAACTGGTTTCTTTTCCACCCTTAGCATTTTGTTTCCATGTTGCTTTTCTTGATACGTGAGGAGATGAAGGCATTGCTTCTGCACGCACTTACTGTGGGCAGATACTCCACTGAAGACGGTATTTGATACAAGTAGTATTGCAGTTCTACAGCCGCCATACTTTTACCAGTGTGTACAGAAGAAGGTTACCCCATGTAGGATCTAGGTTTCCCTACTCTGCCTCCTAAATGGAACTTAAAGTTTCCTTCACATTTATTGAGCAAAAAAGGCCTTTTTTCTTTCATTCCTAAGCTGAGGTGTGGTATATATTTTTTTCTAATCTCTTCATTCCTACAAGATGTGAATTGGTCTTTCCGAAATCATTAATGTTTTGAGAGAAAATGAAAAGTTTTTCTTTAGGATTTATTTGAAAGTCAGGTTGCAAGTATTGCAGACGTTTACCAAAGGCAATGAGGAGAACTCTTCCACTGGTAGAACTAGTAATGAAAGTTATTAATATTTATACTGTATATTTAATATTGGGCTTTTGATTATTAAAAGCTCTGGAGAGGAGAGTGGATTCAGTGTTCTACAAGGTACAGTGCTTGTTGGCCCTTCCACTCATGCTGTAATTTCTGCACGTGCTCTAGGAGTCTTGTCTGTGATGGGAAGAGAGGCTTGTTGACCAGACTGCTTCAGGTCATGAAGAAGGAACCAGCTGAGTCCTCCTTCAGGTGGGTTCGCTTTGCACTGTAACATCGTATTTTGAGTTGACTAGGAAGTCAGTTTGTTTTCATACAGTTTACAGCACTTGAAAATGCTTGAAAATCGTAAGTTGTGAAAAGATCTGGCTTTGTTGTACTTGGCTGCAGTGGCAGTGCCGGTGAGGGAGAATGCCAAAGCTTGCCTTGGACCTCGTACCCAGTACAGTCAGTGATCTTCGGCAGGATCAACGTGTCTGAATCCAGCTTCAGATTGGAATGACACTGATCGGGAAATTTGATTTAAATTACAGCTGTGATAAAATGCTTCCCTTACTCCAAAATTGAAACCTCATTTCTTTTATTTCTCAGGTTCTGGCAAGCAAGGGCAGTTGAAAGTTTTCTGCGAGGCACCACCTCCTATGCAGATCAGATGTTCCTGCTAAAGAGAGGACTCCTGGAGGTAATGAAGTATATGTCAAGCTTCCTCTGTAACAGATCTCCATAGCAATTAAGAAGGATTTATGTGTAATGAGTTCAAAAGGGGGTAAAAATGTAGTGTTAAATATTCAGTGGGAAGAGGGCAATTTTTGAAAAGTATTTGTGATTTCTGCGTGTGTCAGGCAGGTGTGAGGTGGCTGGTTCTATAGCCTGCATCACTGGGAAGTTAACAGAAGAGTCATCTGAATCGTTGTCTTTAGTTCTGTTATCTAAGAACTAAAGCTGCAGATAAACGTTTTAAACCGTGATTAAATCAGAGTCTATGTTGTACTGCTGGCTTGGGCGAGAAACTGTCTCAATAACATGTTTTCCTCCCATGCCAGCATATTCTCTACTGCATTGTTGATAGCGAGTGCAAATCACGGGATGTGCTTCAGAGTTACTTTGACCTTCTGGGAGAACTGATGAAATTCAACATTGATGCATTCAAGAGGTTCAACAAGTACATCAACACAGATGAGAAGGTAAATATTTGTAAAAGCTGTCCCCAGTGGGTCAGATTATGTGCTTCTATGACCAGAGGTAGCACTAAGAAACTCAGATTCATTTGCTGATTTTGATGTGATTGTTGAGCTTGGTGCACAGTAGACATGGAGTGAGCTGCCAAAGTCTCTTCACGAACATGTCTGTTGTTGCGTGCACTTGTGTTTTCAGAAGCTCTCCTAGCTGTTCTGAGTCAGCAAGCGCTGAGCTGTTCAGAGAATATTGCCCTGTTACATGATCGGGCAGGTCTGAGCTCAGGGCTCAAAGATGGTAGAGCATTTCCTGTGGAATCACTGGGGTTTGGGTTAAGCTGATAGTTGTGGACATTGCGACAGGCTCCAGAAAGTCTTTTTCTGGAGCTTGGGGGATGTTCTTCATGGAGGTGACTTAAAAATATTAATATTTGATACTGCAAAAAGACATACCTTATCTTTGAGATTGTTTGAGCTTACAGACATTTTAAGAAGTTGTGTCTGATGTAATGACCTATAAAACTTAGTTGTATATGTAGATTGATAATGGGCAGCTCTGTGCAAAGTGGTTTCATGCTCTTGTGCCCTTTGTGCATATGACATCAGCTGTTGGGTACCCTTTGAATGACTTCACTCTTGCTTATGTTACTGCAGTTTTTCTCTGGTTGCTGTTAGGTCTGGCAGGCCTTGGAGAATAGAAGCAAATATATACTTAAAAGAAAGATGTATTTAATATCAGGTTGTTTGCTCATAAATGAACTCACATATTCTAGACAATCTGTCTTTATACTTTGTGTGTGCTTCTTATTCATGGATCTGTAACTTTTTAAATTGTCACTCTACGAATCCCTCGCTGTGTTACTCCCTAGTATTGTCTGCTGTATGAAATAAGTGTAGGAGAACGTGGAGCTGGAGGAACTGCAGAGGCCAGCAGCCATACTGTCTCGTCTCCCCCTCTCCAAACAAATAATGAATGAAATCTTGGTCTCGTTGAAGTGACACAGCTTCAGAAGAGATGTTAGTGGTGCCAGGACTTTGGCATTTTTCTGTTCCATAGTGTTTTTAAGGTACTTGCTATAGGGATCCTTTGGTCAGCCCTCAGTACCAGTATTGGCTTGGACTGGATGAGGCAGGCCTGGGAATGTGTATCTCCTCTTATTCTTGTTAGAGATAACAAAAAGGTGATGATCCTGAGTATTTGCTGTTCAGAACCTAACTTCTGTTTCTGAAGTGAGGGGAAATCGTCCACGCCTGTGAAGCCTTGTGTTGAAGTGTGTGTTTTCGGTGTGTGTGCTCAGACTTCAAGGCAGTTTCTCCAATAACCTTCAAGGACTGTACTCTCTCAGTGTCGAAAATAGGAGAACGCTGACTGTTGCCCTGCGTACCAAACGCTGCTCCTAGCTCTTCCTCCTTGGGTTTGCTGGCCTGTTCCCTTCGTACCAACAGAGTAATTGGCTTAGTACAGCCCTCGGCCACGCGTGCTCTGAAAAGGGCATGAAATGCTGCTGTGTCAGAGCTGATCTATGAATCTTCATGTGGGATTAATTTTTTTGTTGTTTTTCTTTAATGCAACACTAATAGTATTTCTCTTTAGTTCCAGGTATTTTTAAATCAGATCAACAGTTCACTGGTTGACTCAAACATGCTTGTTCGCTGCATTACGCTGTCCTTGGACCGGTTTGAGAATCAGTCTGATGCTAAAGGTAAAGAACAGGAAATGGGTTGGGTGGGAGTGTGTGGGCGTGTTCGGTAGTGGTGATGGTTACTTTAAGTCTGGGCTTTGAAAATTTTGGGTTCAGACAGAGAAATGCCGCCTTGCAAGTTTGTTGCTACAGTCAGAACCAATTCTTGCTGTCATATTGTTTGGACCAATGTGCCTGAACTTCAAGCACCTGATGATTGTCTTTTTCCTCTTGCTGCAGTTGCAGAAGTCCTGTCAGAGTGCCGCCTGTTATCATATATGTCCCAGATGTCCATGAGAATGTCCTTTCTTTTCCGTCTCATTAATATTATTCATGTACAGACACTTACACAGGTAAAGAGCTGACAGTAACTTTGCAGTTATCTTGCTGATACTGTGTGGTGGTGAACTGGGCTGGGAGCAGGGAGGAACCTGGCCTCTTGTGAGGAGACCGTTGTCCCTTCTCTCTTGATCTGTCTAGGAGCACCTCCTCTGCTTGCTTACCAAGAGCACGTTTTGTGATGATGTGCGTACAGCCAATGTCTCTTATTTTTTTTGTGGTCTGACTTACTGTATCATTTTTATTTTCAGGAAAATGTCAGTTGTTTGAACACAAGTTTAGTTATCCTAATGCTGGCCCGAAGGAAAGAAAAGCTACCTTTTTATCTGCGCACTTTGCAACAGATGGAATATACAGAAAAATACCCAGGCTTCATCCTGAACAATTTCCATAGTCTCCTGCGATTCTGGCAACAGCATTACCTCAACAAGGATAAAGACAGCACCTGCTTAGAAAATGTATGTGAACCTGTTACCATAGCAAGAATCAATCATAGCAATATCTGTCTGCTAATCACATAGCAAAAATGGGAAGTGAGCAGTTATGAAGGGAAAGAAGGGAGCAAGTTCTGCCCCCAGCGTAACTTTCTGTAGTGCTTTTCACACTGTCTTACCCAGTCAGGTCCCTGCTGCAAGCAGGCTGCTGCAGGGCAGGTGCTGGGTTTGCCTGCGAACAAGACCTTAGGTCTTGGCTCTGGCACACACAGGTGAGACTTGCTGATGCTGAGCGGGTTTGAGCGGCAGGGCTGGCAGGAAGGCCTGCCTTGCACTGGGGTGTGGAGGCAAGACAGAATCCAGCTCCCAGACCAGTCAGCACGTTAACCGGACTGTCCCCTCTCCTCGCGGGGTGGCAGGCAGTGCAGGGAACGTACCTGGTGTAGCTGCTAGATGAGAAGGCAGCTGCCTTGTGGAGAGCACTCCAGAGCTGGCCTGTCTTGTACCCTGAGAAGAGGAAGAAATGACCTGTGATGGGGAGTTGACTCCCTTGTATGTGCCCTAGGAGGCTAAGGTGAGGTTGCTCTGGGTTCTTCCTTGACTTTCCAGTGCCTGGGTGGCAGCTTTAACAGATTTGTAATGTGTTCGTGCAAAAGCCCATCTCTGGTGTGCATGTGACACTGCAGCACACAGCCTGTGGCGTGAGCATGGTGCAGGCAGTCTCCTACGGAGAAGGTACCTGAAGAACGGCAGTGGTAGGGCTTGGAAGCAGTTAAAATAAGGAGCTTCAGTTCCCCAGGGAGGTGGAGTGCAGTGGAGGGAGTCTGTGTGGGAAGGAGAAGCTGCAGCGAGTGGTGCAGACTTGTAACGCTTGTCTCCCGGCATTATTTGGGCCAGTGCTGGGCTGAGCCGCTCGGACCTGGGGAGCGGCAGGGTGGCTTGGGGCCCGCAGCTCTCAGGCACGGTGTGGCGGTGGCCTTATCATGGTTTGGTGCATCCACGGCGCACCGAGGTGCTGGGCTGCGCAGGGGGGTTGCTGCCGAGACCAAAGCGCTGCTGCTGCTGCTGCGTTTCAGGGTTGTGCTGTGCTGTGTGTGCCTTGGGCCGCTGGTGGGGTTGGAGGTAGGTCGTCGTCCAGGCTTTGGGTAGTACACGGTGTTGTGTGGGGCTGCTGAGAGGCCCGTTGGCCTTCAGAGAAGGATGCAGGAGGGATCATAGAATCATGGAATCATTAAGGTTGGAAAAGACCTCTGAGATCATCAAGTCCAACCGTCACCCCATCACCACCATGCCTGATAAACCATGTTCCCAAGTGCCACATCCACACGGTTTTTTGAACCCCTCCAGGGATGGGGACTCCAGCACTGCCTTGGGCAGCCTGGTCCAACGCTTGACCACTCTTTCAGTCAAGAAATTTTTCCTAATATCCAATCTGTGGGTGTGAGCAGGGAGGGCGTATTGTCTTTGTGTCTTCCCTGGGAGTGGGAGCTACTGCCAGCATTGGCTGGATCTGCAGCACCACAGTGTCCCAGTTTGTGTTTGGACTGGACAGGGAGGGAGAGGTTTGGCCTTGTGTGTGTGTGCACTGCCCACGGGCAGCCCTGCCTCCCGGCCCACGTGGGCTTGCTGGGGTGGTGGTCGCCCTGTGCGGCTCTTTATGGGGCTGTAGTTGCCACAGGAGCTGGGTGTCCCTGCCTGGAGCTGGGTGGTGTGGGTGGGTTTAGGAGGTGTGGTTGGTTCAGCGTCCACATCTTCTGCTCTGTGTCCCAGGGAGGACGGGCTGAGCGGTGAATCGGAGGTGGGAAACTGCGTGGCTGGGGAGGTCGGGCTGAATAGGAAGGGATTTTCCATTCCCTCCACTGAGTGTCCCTGGGATGTGTCTTCTGCTCCGTGTTGGTGCCTCTGGACTGTGCTAACCAGCCTCTCCGTCTCTTCCCACAGAGCTCATGTATTAGTTTTACCTACTGGAAAGAGACTGTATCCATACTGCTCAGTCCAGACCGGACATCCCCCTGTGCCATAGTTAGCTACATCGACGAGGCGTATATGGACATTGACAGAGACTTTTCTGAGGAGTAATTCTCACTCTGGCTTCTGACGGACAGCGCTTGGAGGGTACCTCGCAGCCCGTGGATTTTCAGGGATACGCTGTGTCGTGTGTGTGTGTGCGTGTGCGGCTTGGAACCGTGGAGCGTTACTGCATTGTCACAGCCCCAGCCCCTCCCGGTCCCCATCTCTGAGCTCTGACGGATGAGACTTTGAAAGCTCTTTGGGCAACACATTCAGGGATGTATCTTCCAGTTGTTCTGGGATAAAAATAATCACCTGCAAAAACCAGCCTCTTCATTATTATTTTTTTTTCCTCTCTCCCGGTCCAGCGTGGCTGGTCGGAGGTTTTTTCGCTGACAGGTGAGGATACTCTGTATGTGCCAATTCAGTTGTGGCTGTCTTTCACGGCTGCCAGAATTAACAAGTCAAAAAGCACAGAAATTGCCCTCCAAATGTGAGGTCCAAGGAGCCAGTCTGACCAGGACCCCGACACACCAGCCGTGTGCAGAGCCACCAGGAGATGCCCTTCAGGTGTAACTCTTCTGCTGGGCTTTGGAGTCAGGGGCTTGGAGCTGGTGAGAGTGTGAGTGTGTGCGCGCGCGTGTCTGCTTTTAATTCCTGAGAGCCCTAGCTCCAGTCACCTCTTCACCACCTACTTTGGGATCGTTTGGTACTAAATCTGTCTTGTCTGTGCATTAAGAGAGAAGCTTGGCTCCTGCTGTCTTTCCTGCAGGTCCTTCCCACCTGAAGGTGTTTTACAGTGCTGCAGGGAACAGAGACATTTCAGCAGTGGTGGAATTGCAACAGGGGTTGGCTTTTTCACGGAGCACTAGCATTAAAATGTACTAATTTTTTAAACTTACGGCTTGTCCCTTCTTGGGTAACTAATCTGGTTTTAAAATCCTTTTCAGGACCATTGCTCTCAATGCTAACCTGCTATGCCTGGAAGTCTTACGTCAGTCTCTGCTTTCAGTCCTTAATACCAACACACACATTAATCTTGAAGTGCAATATTTACTGGAGATGTCAGTTTTTCCTGGATCTTTCTTTAATCAGAATGTGTTAAATGCTGGGAATGAACACTCCTGGTTGAAAGGAACTTTGTAGGAGATGTTGGGAAATGGGGAGTTGGGTTTCAGCAGTCCCGAGGGCCAAACCTGCGCATGCTCTGCCTGCTCACCAATGTTAATTGCGTTGCTTCAAGACAGGCAGATTCCTAGGAATGAAATACAGTCTGAAGTCCTGAGCCACTGCATTTAGGTCAAAATATGTCTTGCATCTCCAGCCAAAAGAAACCAGTTTTCTTTGAAACATGCCTCTGAATTTTTTTTAAATTTTCTTAACTTATTGATGAGATGACTTCAGCTCTGTCCAGGCTCTGGAGAGGGACCGGTCCCGTGGATGTCCCAGAGCTGTAGCATTTTGTCTCTGATCTTTGCCGGCAGAATGAAACCCGCTCTGAGGATCCCTGTGCTGGGGCCTGGAGGAGCAGACGAGGCTTCCAGCCCCGGGTGCAGGACTTGCTCGCTGAAAGTCCCCCTTCTGTCGCTTGTCTCCCCCTTGGGTGCCCTGCCGTGGACGGGCAGTCAGTGCTCTGCGTGCAGGGGGGTCAGAGCTGCTGCTGAGCTGGTGCGTAAGCCTGGAGCCTCGGGGGAGCTCCTGGGGGTCCCTGCGTCCCTCCTTGGGGCACCGAGTCCTGCAGACAGACCCTGCCCCGCTCCCCTGAGCCTCCCCTGGTCCTACCCAGCGCATCGGGGAGCTCCTCGCTGCGGCAGCTGCCACTCTGTTCTTGAGCAGGTCACCCCCACCAGCCCCCCCTCCCCCTGAGCGGATTTCTTTCTCATTTGTACTTTTTTGTTCTTGGGTATTTGTGGATTTGGTGTATCTTTGCTTCTTCTTAACTGTAATAGATGTACACTTAAAATAAATGCTTCAAATTAAAAGGCTTTTTAAGTTAAGGGATGCCTTTTCCATAGTCTAGTTAATTGGTGCATCCGCTGATTGCTGCTGTGACCCTGCAGAGTCCCATTTACATCTCTCTGTACCGTACAGCTGGGGGCCGAGCTCCCCCTGTCCTCGGCCCTGGGCTGGGGGTCCCCCCGGGGTCCTCACCTGCCCGAGGGGGCTGGGCTCTGCTTTCACCTCCGGGCAGGCTGCGGAGAAGGGTCCAGGACAGAACCCCAGCAGCTCCTCGGGGCAGGGGACGGCTGGGCCCGCAG
>Ga0181612_143609_pt1 | contig 16021 bp, 14 predicted proteins | sample HoacroProtozoa21_FD_119630 | JGI IMG/M metagenome (GOLD analysis project Ga0181612, IMG submission 119630) | Hoatzin crop microbial communities from Cojedes, Venezuel. Combined Assembly of Gp0051906, Gp0051904, Gp0051908
ATAGTATAAAGTCGAAGAGATTGTCGCATCATTGCCACAGCCCGTATTCTTGTTGCCGGAAGGATTCTGAATAGTAAGACCCGTTAGCTTTATGTCCGCATCAGCTGCATCTGCAGGCGATTTCGAAATTTTAGTCACTTTATTCAGCGCAAAAACCTCAATATTTCCAGGCTTTATTCCCGAGCTAACCGTTACGGAGCTAGGCTGACCAAATGAGTTATTGATAGGCCCAGTGGTACTTGTTCCGTTTCCATAGCGACCACTCGTAGAATTGTTTTTGGAGCTTTGATCAATACTAAAGGCATTGGCCTTGCGAGCCCCTTTTTGTAATACGACAATCTGAGAGACAGTACCCATATTATAAGTCGCAGCAACATAATCAATTTCGATGCAGGTCTCTACCGATGACACATCATTTGTCCAACCACCAGTCTCGCTCTTGTAGTGGGAATGATAGGCATTTTTAGCGCATACCGTCTCTTTATCTCCAGGATTCATTTCGAAACTGCTATCTTTCGAAGCTGTGGCAGTAGCCTTATCGTCTGAATATCCTTTAGTGCTAAGAGTCCATTTAGGCGGAGTCGTATATCTAACAATATTCGAGGCTAGAGTGTTGTTTTTACTAGCATCCGCAGACACTGCGCCACTAGCAGTAAAATTTATAGTTTTCTTGCCAGTACCATATATGGTGTATGTTGGCGTCGACGAAGTACTACTGTTCTCTTTTACAACTTTATTGTTTTCCTTAATCTGAATCTTTGCGCTGCCAGTGAAATAACCTTCTTGCTTCGGATCTTCTTTTTCTCCACCGCAAAACCATGAGTCGCGAACTTTAGTCTCACTAGCATTACTCGGATCCAAATCCTGCCATGCCTTAAGAGCGACAGACTCTTTAACGGTTTTGCCCCAAGCTACAACCGTGCTACCGCTATACGCCGGATAGCCACCACTAGGAAGGCCGCTGTCGCTATCAGTTATAATAAAGCTGCCACCACCAGCCGGAAAGCCAATAGGCTGTCCAGCTATGTAGGAATAAGTGCCATATCCAACCCTAGTCCAATCCTTGCTGACAGACATTACGCCAGTACCACAGACATACGGAACATATCCCGCCAGATAGAAGGTATCAGAGTATTTCGCGCAGCTTTCTCCGTCTTTCTCTATCGTAATCGAGCCTCCAGGACCTAGTCTAGTACTAGAATTTACAGTAGCAGTCGTATCATCGCTAATACCATCTACATACTTGAATTCATACCAAGCTAAATGGCTGCTGTCCCATGCATAGGTTCCCGCTCCATAAATGGCACAAGAATTGCCCGTTCCGACAGCATTCGTACCATTACCACTTAGGATTTTCGCATTAACAGCCTTAGGTGCAAAAAGCACCAACAAGGCTGCGGATAAAATACCAATTCTTAGATTACTCTTCATCGCATTCACTCTCCACATAATACTCGTCTGGCATTTCAATAGGCGCACCTCCATAGACGGTATTTGCCGACCACAAGAAAATGCACTTATCATAGTCGTCAGTTAAAAAAGAATAAGCTTCGCCAACTTTATCTGTCGCTCCAACAAGGTCATAATTCACTCTCAGAACATAAACTGCATAGTACGCATTATAATAATAACGTTCCTCATCCGTGTTGAGGCTGTCTATCTTCTGTTTATATTCTTCATCATTTGCAATTATATCTTCAGGGGCGCTACCGTTCTCGCTCTTTGCAATCATCTCGTCATAGAAAGCTTTTGCCGCCTCTTTCGCTGGCACCGCTTCGGCAGGCTTATTGAAGAAAATAAGATATACGGCAATACCAGCGCCCGCTATTAGTAAAACCGCGAGAATAACCCACTTGCGCCAACCGGCAAAAATTTTATACAAAACGCTGCCTTTTTCGTAGCGTTCTCGCTTCTTGATAGCATCCTGACGTGCAGCAACAGCTTTGACATTAGCTTCATGCAATTCATCCGCAGCTTTCTCTGCTGCAAGTTTGACTTTCTCTGCTGCTTTTGCGCGCTCTTCAGCGCCCTCAATTTCCGTAAACTGAACAGCTTTTTGCTTCTTACCAATATCGGCGGAATCAAAATCCACCTTGTTCTGACCTTTTTGACCTTCTTCAGACATCTTATCTTTATTTTAGCATAAGCGTCTAGATTTATTTAGTACGAAAAATCCGCCCCGTTTGTTCGTCGGAGCGGAATTCAATTTATTTTGCGTATTCAATTGCACGCGTTTCGCGAATCACATTCACTTTCACGACGCCTGGATACTGCATCGTTGCTTCAATCTTGTTTGCAATATCTCGTGCAAGCTTGAGCGCAGTCAAATCATCAACGGTCTTTGGCTCAACAATCACACGAACTTCACGGCCCGCTGAAATCGCATAGGCCTTTTCGATACCCTGGAAGCTCGTTGCAATATTCTCAAGACCGCGCATGCGTTCAGCGAAGTTCTCCGCCGAGACGTTACGTGCGCCTGGGCGAGCAGCCGAGACAGCGTCACAAATCTTCACAATCACAGCTTCTGGTGTGGTTGGCTCAATATCGTCATGATGCGCAGCAATTGCATGAACAATCTCTTCACTCATGCCGTACTTGCGCGCAAGCTCAGAACCAATATCTGCATGCTTGCCTTCAATCTTGTGCGTTACAGCCTTACCCATGTCATGAAGCAAGGTTGCAGTCTTGGCAACGTTAACGTTTGCGCCGATTTCTTCAGCAATCATGCCAGCCATGTGTGCCATTTCAACCGAATGCAAGAGCACGTTCTGGCCATAGCTCGTGCGGAACTTCAACTCGCCAAGAAGATGTAAAATTTCGCGCGGAATACCCACAACGCCAACTTCGCGAGCAGCGTCTTCACCGGCACGGACAACTTCCTTCTCGATTTCACGCTCAGCCTTCGCGACTGCATCTTCAATGCTCGCAGGGTTAATGCGACCATCCTTCATCAAGCGTTCCATTGCATAGCGGGCAACCTGACGGCGGATTGGATCGAAGCTACTCAAGACAACCATGCCAGGAGTATCATCAATCAAGACATCAACACCAGTGGCATGCTGCAAAGCCTGAATATTGCGGCCTTCTTTACCGATAATGCGACCCTTCATGTCATCATCTGGGAGCTTGAGGCTTGTCACGGTGCGGTCGGCAGTGACTTCACTACTCATACGCTCCATTGCTGTCAGCAAAATCGCCTCGGCAGTTTCATCAACATGATCATTATATGCTTTCTGCTCTTTGATAATTAGCTCAGCGAGATCTTTCTTGGAGTCGCGTTCAACCATCTGGACCAGCTTATCTTTAGCCTCTTGCTTACTGAGGCCTGCAACCTTTTCGAGCTTCTCCTGAGCTTTCGAGCGAATCTCGCGAATCTCATTCTTGAGATCTTCGAGCTCGGCCTCATCTTGGCGAAGCTTTTCAGACTTTTTATCGAGCTGGTCGAGCTTTTTATCCAAAGAATCTTCGCGCTCGGCAAGACGCTTTTCAGTGCGCTGCCACTCTTTGCGGCGCTCAGCTTCTTCACGATTAGCTTGCTCGGTTAGCTTGGCAGATTCTTTCTTTGCATTGAGCACCATCTCAGAAGACTCATGCTTGGCTTTACGGATTAGTTCGTCCGCCTTATTCTGGCCGCCACGCTCCTTACTCTTGTTGTATGCAAAAAAGACACCAGCGCCAATCGCTGCACCAACAAGGAGGGCTATGACGATGAAAAGTATATTCATAGTTTCCTCTTTTCTAGATGTTTAATCAGTAAATCAAATGATATAAAATCCCCCTTTAAATTATATCACGATATCTGTTATAAAAACTATTCTTTCCAGTAGCTGTGGCCACCCATCAAATCATAGATAAGTAGGCGATACTTACGCAAAGTCTCAGTTTCAATAAAATCATTACCATCGAAGTAAGTTGCGGCTAAAATTGGCTGCTCAGCGCAAACATCGCCAACGAGATAATAGCGTGGATTCTTCTGCCAGTTAAGCGTGTCAAACATTGAATTAACCATACAGTTTGGCGTTGTTGTCGGGAGATTTGTTGTCTTGTAGTCAGTTTCGTAGTTTGTATAGACAAAGTATGGCGTTAGGCGGGTTAAATCGCGCACCTTTTTGTCTTCGTTTTCATTCACGATATCAAAAAGGCCCGCAGAATGGTCGCCAAAATACAAGACAGCAACTTTCTTATCCATCTTTTCGAGCGAATCAATAAACTCGCCAAGATATTTGTCCGAATTATGCAGACTTTGGTAATAGGTTTCAATGTGGCCGCGAGTCTCTTCGCCGATATCCTTGTTAGTAACCTTATAATCTCGCTTCTCGTAAATCCAGTCATGATATGGAGTATGATTCTGCATTGTAATCAAGGCGATCACCTGATTATTATCGCTCGCTTTCAACATATCAATCGTCTGGCGGTAAGCCGACTGGTCGTTAATATATTCCGAGGCGCCATCATGCTCAGTATAATCCATCTCAATTTCAGTCACAAAAGTATCGAAGCCCTCCTTTTCGAGAGAAATATTACGCTTATACATACCACCATTGAACGGATGAATTGCCGACGTATCATAACCATCATCCTTCATCGCAGATGCAATTGAAGGAACGCTGTTTAGTTTCGGAATAATTGCAGTATATGGCACCGTATTAAGCCAATAGTTGGACAGACCAGTCAAGGTTTCATATTCAACATTTGCAGTACCACCGCCATAATCTATTGAATACATGTAGCCGCTCGGATACTTGCTCTGGATCTTGCGCAAGTTTGGCATAATTTCGCCGCCAGTATGCTGGTAATAATCTTCAAAGCTACGGTTCTGCCACTCAATGCTCGGATCAAAGAAGGATTCATTCAGAATCACGACAATACTAACGTCCTCATCTGCAGGATTGATACGGCTTTCATTTTTCGATTCCGCAATCGCATTGTAGCGTTGATTAATATTAGTGATATATTCTTCAGAATAATCCTCCGGCTCAGTCATCTTTATCTTCTGCAAGTTATACAAAAAGCCAACAATGAAACCGTTATCTTTATAATTCCAGTTTTGATTCCAGGCAATAAAAGTAGATTTCAATAGCGGGATCTCTTCATAACGCTCGCCGTTATTATTGCGCACAAATTCAGTCGCATTCATGAAACCAAGCACACTTAGGGTCAGCAAAATTGCACGAAAGCCAATAAGATGACGCTTATTGAATTCTTTCGATGTTTTTGGATTACGCAAACAGAGGCGCTTCTCTGCCTTCCAGATAAATATCGTTGTAATAATTACAACAATCACGCAGGCTAGAATTAGGCGCACGAGCGGCCAGACATCAATAAATTTCGTCAGACTATTGGCAGCGCCAGCGAGCTGAAAATCCTCCGGCAAAAGCGGATAGGCTCTAGTCGCAACCTTATTGATATGGATATAGCCAACGATAATTTCACTAATCCAAATTAAGCCAACCACAATCGCTGGACGGCCCAAAATTGCCCATAACGACAACAATACAAGATAGAGCAGCAACACATTGTACAAAAAGACGCGTGGGCGACCAAACACAAAATCCCAGTCGAGGTACATGTCATTTGCGAAATAGCGATATTCAAGAAACCAAGTCAAAAGAATCGCAGCTACGAACAAGAAAAGCAGCGAGCTGATCACGTAGCGCTTTCGTGGCGAAAGTTTTTCAAACAGTCGCGTCAAACTAAACTTCTTTTTTGACTTCTTCTTCATTAGGCTATTATAGCATTCCGCCCTTCACGCATGGCTTGTGACGGGGCAATTTATTTGTAAACCAGAAGATATTTTCAGCACGCTTATGCTTTTCTAACAAAATCGCTTTATCTGTTGAAAGTTCTTATGCTTTGCTTTTTTGAGAAATTTGATAAAAAACCAACATGAAGAAAAGAACAAAGCAATTTCATTATTCATCCATAACAATCATATTTTCTCTTAGTGTCATTCTATGGGTTCTTACTTTTTCTTTTGTCCATAAACAGTATCTATCATTTAGCCTTTCTTCTATTGCTTTGATTCTTTTCTTCTGCACCTTTAATGCCTTTATTTTTCGTGGCGTTGGGCGCATTTTGTTCGCTTTCGTTATTGGATTATTAGTTGCACTTACGAGATATCAGAGTATTTGCAGGACGCAGGCATTTTTAGATTCGCACAAAAATCAGGAGGTTAAAATTTTCGCAACCGTTGCGAGCGACCCGAACCTCAAAAATAGAAACTGGCGTTTTAGTGTGGCGAATATTGAAATCGACGAACAGAAACTCGATTGCGCTTTTTATGTTTCATTATCTAGCGATTTTAACAAACCACAGCGAGGCGACAGATTAATTTTGCAAGGCAAGCTTCTCGAGGGCTTCGGCGAATATGCAGGCTATTTGGCACGGCCGAGCCTAATCGAATTATCTAAACCAGATCCGCCAGATTTGAGCCTGCAGCTACGCGAGGCCTTCACGACAAGGCTTAGGTTTTTGCTGGGCGAAAATAATACGAACGAAATCGCACTGGGACTAGGTTACTTGACCGGCCAGAAAGATTCAATGCCGGACTCACTTAACGAGAAGTTAAGACGCGCCGGACTAGCACACGTCGTGGTCGCTTCTGGCTTTCACCTTGGATTAATAGCGAATCTAGCAAAGAAACTTTTTAAACGCGTTTCTCGTTTTGCTAGTTATTCGGCGGCTTTCATTGCGATAATTATCTTTATTTCAATCACCGGCTTTAGCGCAAGCATGCTTCGCGCTGGCATCGTAATAGCCCTGTCGCTTTTTGCGAGTTATTTTGGGCGTAAGCTTCATCCGGCAAGATTATTGCTTTATGCGGCATCTATCACGCTAGTATATAAGCCTCAGCTCTGCCTAAATATTGGCTGGCAATTATCCTTTGCGTCATTTACGGGATTACTTTTCTTTGCGCCGCTCATTACAGACTATTTCTTCGGCGAAGATATTGGAGTGATTTCACAAAGCCTCATTCAGACAATTTCTGCACAGCTCTTCTGCATACCAATTAGTATTTATACATTTGGCAGTTTTTCACCAATCGGGCTAATCTCGAGTCTAATTATTCCGCCAACGATTCCGCTCGCGATGTTACTCTGTTTTCTGGCGGTCGTCTTCTCGTTCGTGCCAGAAATCGGGCTACTATTTGCCTACCCGGCCAGATTATTACTAAAGTTTCACGTCAGCGTAGTTGGTTATTTGAGCCATTTCGACTGGGCAAGCATGAATCTTAAAAGTGGCAACGCGAGAGTTTTTTGGATTTATCCTATCTTAATAGGAGTTTGCATATTTTTAAAATGGCGCAGCAAACATAGCTTCAAACCAATCTACGCAAAGCTTAGCGCTATGGAAAAATCTCAAAAAGATGTTAAAATATATGCATGTTAATCCACTCTGAAGCCGAGATGCTAGATTATGGCAAAAAGCTGGGCGCTTCCCTTGAAGCTCCGGCGGTTTTGGAGCTGCTTGGTGACGTTGGCGCAGGCAAAACCACCATTACGCGAGGCATCGCAGAAGGTCTAGGCATTATAGAAGTAGTCACTTCCCCGTCATTTACAATTTCTAAAGAATACATGGGCACAAAATACCGCCTTGCGCATTATGATTTTTACCGCTTGACTGACCCTGGAATTATGAGCGAAGATTTAGACGAAGCAATATCCGATCCAAACACAATTACGATCGTTGAATGGGGCGAAAGCATTCGCAACGTTTTACCAGAAGACCGCAAACGCATCGAAATAAAATATATTGACGAAGATACACGCGAGGTGACGGAATTATGAAACTCTATCTGAACACGGCCGACAAAACTACAATTCTCGAACTCAACGACAAACATTACGAATGGGAATCCGGCCACGACCTAGCAAGAGATTTACTCAAATACATTCACGACAAACTCGTCGAGAACAATGCAGACTGGCAAAATTTAACCGAACTACACTATTTTACCGGTCCTGGCAGTTTCACTGGTCTTCGTATCGGCGCTTGTGTCATCAATGCGCTGGCCGATCAGCTACAGATCCCAATTTATGACCAGCATGGCGAAAAACACGAAATCGTAATGCCAGAATACGGGCGCGAAGCTAATATTTCAAAACCAAGAAAATAACCCTCAATGTGAGGGTTATTTTTTATTCTAGTTCTTTGGGAAGAGCGGTGTCTTCGGTGCGCTGATTTCGCTAGCAGTAAAGATCTCTTGAATCTTCTCGGCGGTTTCTGGGATAAAGAGACCGAGACGTGGGCAAAGGTTGAGCAAATCTTGCGCAAGCGTCTGCAAAACTTTCTTTGCCTGCTCTGGGTCGGTTTTGGCGAGCGCCCAAGGTTTTTCTTCGTCAATGCGACGATTAAGGCCTTGAATTTCGGACCATACCAAGTCAAAGGCAACATTAAATTCAAAGGCTTCCATCTTTTCGTCAAAATCCGGCATATCGGTCTTCTGAATCTCAAGGCCAGAAACACTGTTCTTGCCACAAAGGGTCGCAAGGCGCTGAACAAGATTACCAAGGTCGTTAGCTAGCTCGTTATAGCCGGCTTCATACTTATCCCAAGTAAAGTCGACGTCGTCAGTGGTCGAGCCGTGACGGAGGAAGTAGTAGCGGAACGGCATGAGGCCATGCTTCTCGAGAATCTCTTCTGGCGCAATCACATTACCAATACTCTTGCTCATCTTCTGGCCATCAACCGTAATAAAACCATGGGCAAGCAAATTCTTTGGCAAAGGCAAATCAAGCGCCATCAAGATTGTTGGCCAAATACCAGCGTGGAAGCGCAAAATGTCCTTACCGACAATCTGAGCATCTGCCGGCCAGCTGTCCGAGATATCTTTTTCCGGATAACCAAGAACTGTAATATAGTTTGCAAGCGCATCAATCCAAACATACATCACCTGATCGTCATCGCCAGGAACTGGAACACCCCAAGAAACTTTCTCTTTTGGACGAGAAATCGAGACGTCTGGCATGTCCTTGAGCAGGTTCAAGAATTCCTTCTTGCGGAAGCTTGGCGTGATTCTCATCTCATCGCTTTCGATCGCTTCACGAATCTGGTCTTTGTAGTCTGCGATGCGGAGATAGTAGTTCTCTTCGCTTAGCTTCGTATAAGGCTTCTTATGGTCAGGACAGACGCCTTCGTTTTCTTCATATTCTTTATCTGTCACGAAGCCTTCGCAACCTTCGCAGTACCAACCTTCATACTTATCTTTGTAAATGTGGTCGTTTAGCTTAGTCCAGATAGCCTGACAGCGGCGCTCGTGGTCTTCGTCAGTCGTCCGCACGAAATCCGTATACTCAACAGCAAGACTATGGATGAAATCCTGGAAGCGCTTAGAGTTAGCATCGACGTAATCTTTGACTGGAATATTATTTTCGCCAGCCTTTTTGAAGATTTTTTCGCCATGCTCATCAGTGCCGGCCTGGAGACGAACTTCTTTGCCGCGCATCATCATATATCGCCTCAGCACGTCAGCCAGGATATAGTCCATCGCGTGGCCCAAGTGCGGATTACCGTTGACATATGGGATTGCTGTGGTGATATAGTATTTTTTCATACATATTATTGTATCACCAACAGGGGCAAAATAACAGATTAAACAATAAATCTAGTTACTCGTCAAAACTATTTAGCAATTTTTTGGGCAAGCTTTTCCCAATCTTGCAAACTCAAATCTGCCGGACGAACTTCAAGGCTGATTTTAAGCTCTTCAAATAGCTGTTCGATTTCTTCTTTCGATTTACGCAAAGCAACCACTAAATTGCTAACGAGTTTCTTGCGCGGCGAGCTAAAACCAAGCTTCGCAAGCGCAATTGCCTGCTCGCTCACCTGAGACTCAGTATAAGGCTCAAGAATTATTACCTGCGAATCGACTTTTGGCGGTGGCGTAAAGAATTCGCGTTTTACGAGTGGGCCAAGAGTCGTCTTTGCTTTATTCTGTGCAGTTAGAGACAAAATCGTATGGTCGCCCTGTTCCGCAACAATACGTTCGGCGACTTCTTTTTGAATCAAAAAGACGATTTTTTCCGGCTTATGCTTGAGACTCAAGAACTTCTCAATGATTGGCGAAGTAATATAGTACGGAATATTGCCAGCAACGACATACTTTTCTGGCAAATCGAGTGCATCGATATCCACCTTCAAAACGTCATCATGAATAACCTGCAAGTTTTTGCCGGGGAAAGACTTTGGCAGATTCTCTGCTAGCCTATCATCAAACTCGATCGAGATAACTTTGTCAAAAAACTTGAAGAGTGCCGAAGTGAGCGTGCCGAGGCCTGGACCAATTTCTACCACAGTCTCAACATCTTCGACGCTTGCAGAATCGGCAATATCTAAAAGAATATCCCTATCTTTTAGCCAGTTTTGTCCTAATGATTTCTTATTTTTTAATGCCATAATATCCTACCACCAATTATGCGAAGTCCACCATTGATATGCGCCAGCCCATGAACCGTAGCGACCAACCGCATAGCCGTTAGCCGAGCGCAGCTGACAAATCGGATCATTCACCCAGTTTTCACCACAGTCGCTCACCAAACGACCAACACTCGTCTGATACAAACCAAAGTAAATACCATTCGAGGCATTCGGGCGCCAGCCAGATTCATGACTAATAATAAAGTTAACGTAGCCATAGTCACTCGAAGAAATACCAGCCACCGCCATCCAATCCTCGTGCGAGCCACCAGGAAGATTCAACTTGCGACCAACAGTCTTCACCTGCTCGACCGGCTCCTTTGTGACAATTTCAGAAATATACACGCGCGAAATCTCCTGACCGTCGCGCATATCAACCTCATAAGTAACAGTCTTCTGACCATTCTGACCAGCCTGAGTAATCTTTTCCTGACCATAAGTTAGGTCATAGTCATAATTGATTCTTTCGCCAAATGCAATCGGCTCGTCGACCGTAATTGTCTGCTTGCCCTGGCGATACACCGAGATTTCATTAGTTTTAGTCAATATATTATCTAGCGGCATCGAAATCCAGTTCTCTTCCTTATCCATTGAGATATTCTGCTCGATACAAAACTCGCGCACAGTATTCGCCTGCGTGCGCACAGTAGTTTTCTTGCCATAATAATCTAGCTTGATCGTCTTGGCACGAACCACTCGATAAGCAGTCACCATACCGGTCTCAAGAATGTCATTATACGCTTCGACTTTCACAATATCCTTATCTTTGAGCTCAACGCCTACAGCCTCAGCAACTTCTGCTGGTGTCATGCGAGCTGTCTCGGCGACAATCTTCTGGCCTTCGTCCAAAACTAGCACTTGGCGTGAACGATAAATATTAATATTGTAGTCACGACTGTCGATTTGTTCTTCAAGCCCAGGCTCAATGACGTCACGCTCAGTATATTCAACGCCCGCACGCTCGAGTACTTCTGAAACGGTGCCAGCTTCGCTACGAATAGTCGTATGCTTGCCGCCGTCATAGATATTGATATAGTGAGTCGTCTCAGAGTCGACATTTTCAGAGTCGGCAAAAATAGAACGCTCTCTGAAAGCCGTCGTAATAAAGAGAGCCGCAAATGCGGTCAGGAGCAGTAATAGCAGATTGGAAATCCGCTTCTTACGTAATCTCATATCTTGTAATTTTATCATATTTTTAGTGCTTATGCAAATTCGCCCCTGTTTGCATCAATCATAAAATAATATTTTTTAATTAGCAAAAAGCCGTCTTTTGAAAGACTGAAGCGTTTGCCCGAGTCAAAAGTGCGCACAGCCATCAATGCCCGCTCGAGTTGCGGACGAGTTAAGCTAAAACCTGGTCGCAAATAAAATCGCATGATTTCGAGAGCTAAATCGTCGTCTAGTTTTCGGAACAGCTCGCGCGAGTATTGCGTTTGCTTTGGAAATGCTTCAGACAAGATGTCATCTAATTGATTCGCGAGTTCTCGCTGACGAACGATTAGTTTAATTAATGCCGCTTTCTGTTCTTTGGAACACTCTAGCAGTTTCTCGCGGACGCGGTTACGCAGATACTTATCATCACTGTTACTCTGGTCGAGGCGGAAAGATAATTTATGCTCAGTAGCATATTTATATATATCCGTTTTACTCCAATCAAGCAGCGGGCGGCAAAGCTGCTCGTCGCGCAGCGGCGCTAAACCACGCCAGCCAGTGCCGCGCAAAAGATTAATGATTGCGGATTCGAGCATATCGTTGGCATGGTGAGCGGTGTAGATTTTATCGTCAGCATCTTTGAGCTGAGCCTTGAAGAATTTATAGCGCTCCGCGCGTGCGCGCTCTTCAGAACAGTTCTCACCAAGCTTGGCTTTTTCGGAAATAAATGACAGACCATATTCATGCGCAAGTCTCTCTACAAATTTGCAGTCTTCCGCCGAGCTCGAACGAATGCCGTGGTCAAAATGCAGCACAACAACATCTTTATCATTGCGCAGTAGATGCAGCATCACGACCGAATCGATTCCGCCAGATACGGCGAGAAACTTTTTCATATGCTACAATTATTCCATAAGCGGAGTTTAAAGAAAAATGCTAGTGATTGGTTCCAACCTAATAAATTACCCCGTCCTAAGTCTTCATCTTGGCGGCTTAGTTTCTCATACCGTCGAACCAGTTATTGACCCAGAATCTCTCGCCGTGATTGCTTATACGCTCAACGCTCGCGAAATCGACGAGCCAGAAGCTGGCGACATTCTCATGATTGAAGACGTGCGCGAGTTTAGCGATGACGGCCTGATTATTAATTCCACCGACAATCTAGTAAATCGCGAAGACGTAATTAAACTAGACAAGATTATGGACCTAGGCTTCAAGCTAATCGGTCTCAAAGTTGTAACCAAAGACGGCAAGAAACTTGGCAAGGTAATCGATTACACGCTCGACTCCGGCTCTTTCTCGATCTTCCAGCTTATCGTGCAACGCCCGTTCTTTGATGCGATTGTCGATCCTGAACTCACCATTAATCGCTCGCAGATTGTCGAGATTGATGACGATAAAATCACTATCAAACACGACAAACAAAAAGTTAAGCTCCCGAAGGCTGGCAGCAAAGATTTCGTACCAAACTATGTAAATCCATTCCGCAAGCCAAACTATTCCGAAGAAGAGACGGCCGAGAGCTCGTCTAAAATATCCGAATAATTAAAGCCCTGTCGCAAAAGATATTGGATGAGTTTTTGCTCGTCCGCATATCTTTTTGCTTTGCGCTCAATCATCTTACGTAGCTCTGCCCGCTCATCACGAGGGGCTTCAGCAAGACAGCGCTCAATAATATCGTCAGAGATACCTTTGTTGCGCAGCTCGAGTTTTAATTTTTTGATGCTCGAGCCTTTTTTAACATTGCGATTCTCCAGCCAAAGCCGAGCAAAACGTTCATCATTGACATAGCCACGCTCAAGCAAACGTGCCATGACGGGTTCTATCAGACTTTTATCTACGCCCTGCTTTTCAACTGTTTTATATTCACCGGTCTTGCGGTCTTTGACGCGAACTTTTTTGTTGAGAGTTTTGCGTTGCAGATAATCTCGCATCTCTTTGGTTGAATGTGGTCGCATCAAAGCATATTCAAGCGCGCGCTGATATAGCTTACCAAATTCCGAAGCATGCTTAAGTGCAACCAATTCCTCTTCATCTAGCTGTTTACCAACCTTAACCTTTAAATCTAAAACCTGCTGCAGAGCCAATGAGCAGTAGAATTTATTGTCGACGAAAATATTGAGGCGATCACGATCGCGGACCGCCTCTTTAATTTCTGTGACAATATTCGTTTTAATCTTCGGCTTTTCGGCTTCAGGATTATCAAAGATTGTGCTTATTTCAAGCGCCACAGAGCCTATTCCTCGGCAGCTTTAGCAGCGTCACGAACCTTCGCTTCGATTTCTTTCATTAGTTCAGGTTTCTCTTTGAAGAGTTTCTTAACGGCTTCACGGCCCTGACCAAGTGTCTCGCCGTTATATTTCAAGAATGCGCCGGCCTTATCCATGACACCATATTGGACGGCAAGATCAAGCACATCGCCAACCTTACTGATACCTTCGTTATACATGATATCGAATTCGGCCGTGCGGAATGGCGCAGCAATCTTATTCTTGACAATCTTAACCTTGGTGCGGTTCCCCGAAACGTCGTCACCACTCTTAATCTGGCCGATACGGCGGATATCCATACGGACAGACGCATAGAACTTCAAGGCATTACCGCCAGTCGTGGTCTCCGGATTGCCGAACATCACGCCAATTTTCATACGAATCTGGTTAATAAAGATGACGGTTGCCTTGGTCTTGCTAATAACACCAGTGAGCTTGCGCATTGCCTGGCTCATCAAGCGGGCCTGCAAGCCCATCTGCGCGTCACCCATATCACCATCAATTTCTGCCTGCGGAACAAGCGCAGCAACAGAGTCAACTACGATTAAATCGACTGCACCAGAGCGAACGAGTGTTTCGCAAATCTCGAGCGCCTGCTCACCGTTGTCTGGCTGAGAGATTAGCAAATCTTCAGTCTTGACGCCAATCTTGCGCGCATAGGATGGATCCAAAGCGTGCTCAGCATCAATAAATGCAGCCTGACCGCCCTGCTTCTGAATTTCCGAAATTGCATGCAATGCCAAGGTGGTTTTACCAGATGATTCTGGGCCATAAATCTCAATAATACGACCCTTTGGATAACCACCACCAAGCGCCAAATCTAGCGAAAGCGAACCGCTCGAAAACAATTCAACATCAATCTTAGAATGGTCGCCCAATTTCATAATTGAGCCATCACCAAACTGTTTCGTAATCTGCGACAAAGCTAGACTTAAGGCTTGCTTTTTGCCTTCGTCCATTGCCGATTCTTTCTTATCTTTCTTCGAAGTCTGATCAGTTGCCCCAGCCGCTACTGCACCTTCCTGACTTTTCTTAGCCACTTGTACCTCCTGTGTTATATCCATATTTTAACCGATAGCAAGATTAAATTCTAGCAGTTCTCAACATTGGTACAATATGGCCGCTCTCGTAGCCAGCTTCTTCGCGCTTGGCTTCAAAAATCGGCAGCTCGCCAAAGAAGTAGCCGATTTGCTGGCCAATAATTGCCTTGGTTTTGTCGTCAATTTCTCCCGCATAACCAACCTTTGGATTGCGGCGATTAAAGGTCTTCAAAAAGTTAAGATCGCCAGTCGCCATATTAAGACCAACACAGTAGATATCTTCTGCACGAGAACGTTTTTGCAATAAAGCATCACGCAGTTCACCCATATAGCAATCGCCAGCGCTAATTACGCCACGACGAATATCTAGCGCAATCCAGGCATAGTCATCAAACTCGGCACGCACGCGCTCGAGTTCAGTTGCTGAGAGCTTAATTCTCCTAAAAATTTTCATAAATTACCTCCTTATTTTTAAAGTGTCCTCACTTTAGCATTTATTTTTAAAAAGTGACAAGCATAAGTGTAACGTTTTTGCAATTTTCGCATTTTAGGGGATAATATGTTAAAATTTTTAACAGATAACAATAAGATTAGGAGAAGAGATGAGCGGACATTCCAAATGGGCAACAACAAAACGCCAAAAAGCGGTCGTTGATGCCAAGCGTGGTGCCTTGTTTACAAAGATTGGCAACCAAATCGCTATCGCCGCACGCAGCGGCACTGACCCTGCCATGAACCCTTCTCTCGCCATGGTTCTCGAAAAAGCGCGCCTCGCAAACATGCCAAAGGCAAACATCGAACGCGCTATTGCTCGCGTTGCAGACAAGAGTGCTGCAGCCCTCATTGAGGAAACTTACGAGGCTTATGGTCCGGGAGGAATCGGTATCATTATCGAGGTCGCAACCGACAACAAAAACCGTACAATGCCAGAAGTACGTCACACGCTCGAAAAGAACGGTGGTCGCATGGCGGATCCAGGTTCGGTCATGTTCCAGTTTAGCCGTAAAGGCGTTATCTTTACCGAGAGCAAGGGCGACGAGGTTATGATGGCAGCCCTCGATGCTGGCGCTGAAGATATTGCGGAGGAAGAGGAGGGCACAACTATCTATGCCGCCGCTGGCGACCTCGCCAAGGTGCGCGAAG
>Ga0181612_119329_pt1 | contig 16020 bp, 12 predicted proteins | sample HoacroProtozoa21_FD_119630 | JGI IMG/M metagenome (GOLD analysis project Ga0181612, IMG submission 119630) | Hoatzin crop microbial communities from Cojedes, Venezuel. Combined Assembly of Gp0051906, Gp0051904, Gp0051908
GGGTGACCCTGCTTGGGCAGGGGGTTGGGCTGGGGGACCCCCAGAGGTCCCTTCCAACCTCTAACGTTCTGTGGTTCTGTGAATAGTTTAATTCAACCTGCAGTAATTGTTTCCTTGCTACAGAATTCAGCAGGATGATAAAACAGTCCTCAATCTGTATTATATTTCCCTGAGAGGGTATTAAGTGGTAAGCACAGATCTGTGACTACTAGGGATAAGTGAACTGATTCATGGCCTGGTAAAAAAAAAAAACAAAAAAACAAAAAAAAACAAACAACAGAAGGAAACTTTTTCGCCCTCTCCTGAGTCATACAAAAGTTGAGATCCTTCTGTATCACTAGCTGTACAATTGCAGGGTGTGCTTAAGGACACAGAAGAAAGATTAAGGGTTGATTTGTCATTAATTTTTGACAGCCTAAGCTGCAAGGATCCCCTTGATACATGGCTGCCCTACAGCACCTCTTTGGAAGCTGGTCGTGCCTCCTGCTCTGCTTGGGTCTGATCTAATATTAGCCCTGCGCGGTGCCGGAGCTGTAATGTCACCACTGCAAGCGTAGAGGTGCAACAGCACAGCTCTCCCCAGTACCGATGGGAAGAACTGATTTTCAGTCACACTGGGCTTTTAAGTAGCTGAGACTCCTCTGAACGGGAGCCCTGAGTCTGTTTGGTTGCTTATGGGTTTGGTAGTGGCTTTCTACCCAGTCGTAATCAGGTGAGTTTTCTATCAAGGTACTCAGTCTTGATTCACTTGTGCTTTCACTGTGTATTACATGATGACGTTGCTGTGAAGTGCACACATGGTGGAAAAGGGTCCTTATGTCCTCAAGGGAAAAGAATCAGGTCCCTTTTCCTTCCTTCTTTCTTTCCATGCAAAGGGGAATAGCCTCATCGCAGGGATTGAGGAGTGCAGTAATCTGGGAAGCCTGTTGTTTCTGCGAGCCCCTCGTCCCTGGTTGCATAAAGGGGAACATCCATGGGAGCTTTTCCCTCTGCTGTACTGCAGAGGAAAGGGTTGTCCTTTCTTGGCTTTTGGGGGCTTAAATATTCACTCTTTGTAGAGCTTTAGAGCATGCTTCAAGACACCCGTGTGTAACTCAGTACAGCTGTATGTTGATGAGAAGCAGACCCCAGGAGCAGAGCTGTTTCCTGCACAAGCCAGGTGCTTCAGTAGGGTTTTCTGCCAACCAGCATGTGCATTTGGAGCCTCGGAGAGGTGCTGTGTTTTATTTTCCTATCAATGTAATACTGTCTCTTAGAAAGTGGTTTTATTTCGGCATTTCTGCAGAATATGAACTCATCATTGTGTTTCTGTTATCCCCAACGCATGTTGCTGGCAAGACCCTCTAGCACTGCAGTCCTGTATTTTACTTTCATTTCTTGAAGTCAACAGAACCTGAAAGTGATGTTTCCTGAAGCCTCTTACAGCTAGTTACAGCTTGCAGGGGGGTTGCAAAAGCAAGGACAATTGTTGTAGTTAACGGAGAAAACAATTAATGACCCTTGGTCACTTACCAGGAAAGCCAGCACAGCTTTTAGCTTCACTTTCTCCATCTTTTCCAAGGCCAGAAAGATACATGAGTATGACCTGGACTCATGCAGCTCACGGCACTGGATTTGGCTTGGTCTGCTGTGCAGTAAGTGGGCAAATTTCTGGCAGCGTTGATAGTCTGGACTGACACAAAACCCATGCCAGGAAATTGTTCCCCATTCTTGCAATGTTGCGGGAAGTCTTCCAGTACGTGTCATTTTCCATAAAGCCCAGGTCCTGGCCTATAATTTTACTTGGGAGGTCCCGTATTCGGTTGTGAATAGTAAGCTTTTACCCTTCCTGGTTGTAAAGGGGGCTGGAAGATGTGGTGTAAGTGCACTCTGAAAGCTGATAAGGCAGAAGTCACACTGAAATAAATCAAAAGGAAGAATAAGGATCTCCTAATTTGCAAGTTGGAACAATCCTCTGCTTCTGTTTTGAACCCAGAGTTCCCCCTTGGCTTGGGAGTGATCCTGGCCTGAGTTTTTACCGTGTTTCTTGATGCACTGGGCAGTCAGATGTGCGAGAGTCACGTGCTTGCTGGAGCCCTCACCAGCTGGGCAAGCCGGCCCCAGTGACACAGGCTGCTGGGCTCGTGGCGGGCAAGGCTGGGCTCTGCTCAGGCGAGGTGCCCGTTCTCTTTCAGAAACGTCTCAAAAGCCTTGGGGAGCTGTAGGGATCATGGAGACCTTGACCTAGAAGACCATTCCTTCTCTGCCTTGGACAGTTAGCCAGGCAAGGAGATGGACAAGGCCATTCCCTTAATCCGTTTAGCCCAGGCTGTGGCCTCTGGGGGCTGACTTAAGCAGGGTCTCTGTGGCCAGCAGTCACATGTGATGGAGAACAAGAGGGGTGAAGCAGGGAAGGATGTGACAAAGGTTTAGCATGAGGAAAAGGGAGATATAGAAAGAAGAGGAAGTTATTTTGAAAGAGGGTGAAATTATGGGTAGATTGTCACATTATGAGGAAAGGGGAGAGGAACTCAGCTCTGCTTAGCCCACCAGTGTGATTTAAGCTAAGGAATATCTAGAGGGCATAAAGAACTCGATTATTCCCTGCACTGATTTGGACTACAGCTTGTCCATGTCTGACTGTGCAATTCTGACAGCTCACTCTTAAGTACCACTGAACTCTTTCCAGTTGCTTTTTTTTTTTTTTTTTTGTATAGTTGCATCTTCAGGATAGACAGTGATCCCAGAACTATGGTATTAAACCACAAAACCACACTGCCATGGCCCTTGATGTGCCTTTATAATGACAAGCCTGAGAGGTGCCAGCTGGCTTTCATGTGCTTGGAGTTTTTTAAGAAAGAAAATGGTAATGTTTCAGTGGCATCCCTTGAGTGCCCTTTCTTATCGTGCTAATCTCTGTTAATCTGCACCCCATGCTGTGGTGATCCACTAAAATGCCTGACCTGCCTACAAACACTTCCCTCAGTGGTGTAGCCCCCAGCCATGTCTAATACCCACCAATTTCTGCGATAGACTTTCCTCAAATCGAGATGGTTTGTGTGCTTGCTGGCTGCCTCGTGCTGCTCTGGCCCCAAGAATTCCTCTTTTGGGGTCTGGAGCTGTGCCTCCCCGTGCATTCAGAGAAGGTTGGATCTGAGTGACAGGATGGACAAAGTGATGCAGAGCAGACTGCCGTGTGCTCAGCAAACACCTTAGAGCCGTTTCGGCACCTCATACCCTTTGTCTTGGTCTGTTGATATATGTAAAATAGCTCCAAAAGAATCAATGAGCAGCATCAGAGACAGGTAGGCAGTGGGGTTCCCCCCTGCCCAAAGGGGTTTTTTTCCACTGAGATCTGTCTGAGAGTAATGTTTGTGCTGAGGAGTTTGGATGTGGGGAATCCTCTCTGGGTGTAGGTTTTTTTCCAAGGAAATTCGTGACAAGGAGGAGGTCAGAATTCCGGAGTGGATCATGTAAAAGGCTGTCCACAACAGTCCCTGTCTGCCCTGCTCAGGGTGATGTAAGCTGTACTCAGTAATAACATTTCCGAGAGGCGGATAGCAGCATTTTAGTTCAGCTCTAATAATTCTGTTAAATCAGAGCTGGGGTTGTAATTGCTGTTTGTGACTGAGTTTGTTCCATATGTGTGTTATGCAGGATGCCATTGTAATGAAATGTTCCCTCTTTGAGCTGTATGCCCTAAAGAATATGCCTTTGTTGTGTGGCAGGCAAAAACAATCATCTGCTCCTTGCCTCTGCTGTGCCTTATAACCAAAGGAAAGGAAAAAAAAAAGTCACGTTTCGCCTTGTTTCAATTTCATTTGGAAATTTTAAGTTGTGTAGGTGTTAGTCTTCATTTGCTTTAGTAGCACACAGCCTTGCTGGAGTCCTGCTCATTGCTTTTAATGAAAAAGCCTGCGAGCCTGTGTGTGTCTGAGGGTTTACATGCGTTAGAGCACACAGATATGAGTGTAAGTGAGAACAGGGAGTGAGAGAGCAGGAAAAGCCTCTGCCAGGGAGTCAGACGTGGTGCTCTGAAGCAGCATTTTAAATTTTATTCTAACTGTGAGAAATAGACCTTAGAGATGCAAAATCTCTAGAGAAATACTTTATTAAAAGATAGCGTGTTCCATGCCATCAGATCAGGTAGGTGGGTGGTTGCTTTGCTTTGGAAGTAGTGCCGTGTTGTGAGACTCCTTCGTAATCAAATCTGGCTTCTGTACAGCGCTTTTCATTCAGAGACCGCCCCGTGCTTCGCAGGCAGAGTAGCTCCCTTTACAAACCGGGACGCCGAGGCACATGGAGGGGACGCAGCCGCGCGGCTGGCCTGCTCTGCGGCCGGTCGAGTGATGACGATGGCTGCGATCTTAACGCAGCTACCAGCATGCCCCAGCGAGATTCAACGCGTGCTAGCTGGGTAGGACACCTGGGTGTGGAAAACTGTCAGACAGAGACTAATTCCACCCAAAGCGGGAGCTGTAAAAGAGGGAAAGTGCGGTCTGGAGCCCAAGGACATGAGTATGCTGGGCTGTGCTGCCTCGCCTTGATCGCGACGCTGATCTGCTGCTCTTGCTCCATCTGACTTCTTTTAGGTCTCAGGTGCTGCCTCTGGGTCCGGGGTTTCGGCTCCCTGATGGCTGCAGCCCGTGGAACATCTTGTGTGTTCCCCCAGGGAAATACAACACCGAAAGGCAGCTTTGCTCTGGTGTGGTCTCTCGTGGGGAAGCAGGGAGAGCGAAGTGAGTAACGCCTGTAGACAGCAGGTACAAGATAGCCAGCAAACTGTCCCCGCCTCATTTGCACAGCAGATTTAGCTCAGAGATTTCTGTTTTATTGTGTGTTTGGGGTTCTGCAGCAGCTCCGTGCCTCTACCCTGGCCCCACAGGGCAGCCCCACAAGGGGGAACGTGCCAGGCTGGTGCAGCCAGGAAGGGCTCAGAGGAACCTCGTAGGGCTTCAAAGAGAGTCCCTTTCTGTCTGAAATGGCAGGGTTTGTTCGTTTGGGTGTTGATTGGCAATAAAAATCCCAAAAGTCTGAAATGAAATTAAAATCAGTCCATTTACACTTATTTTTCAAGGAATTAGGCCATTTTTAGTTGTCTCACTGTAGGGCAGAGGGAAACACCCAGCTTCAGCCTACTAAAATGGAACACCTGGAATAAGTTCCAGGGGCTCCTTCTTAGCCCATGAGACAGGCATCTCCATCAGCAGCTCAGCTCAGCTCAGCTCAGCTCATGGCTGAACCCCTCTTGGCAGGGCAAATCCCTCTCCACTAACCACGGAAGGACTCCCAGCAGCGAGGTGGGAGCACGCAGGTGGAGGTTGGAAGGAAAACAGCCCCAGTGGAGAATGAAACAGGGGTGTGTTCTGGTCCTGGCATAGCCCATCTGTGCTTCCACTGCTCTGCAGCCTAGTCTACTTACTCTTGAGCTTCTTTAGCTCTGCTGTGGCTACCAGGCATGTAGATTTTGGTAAGGTGCAAGGGAGCATTCACTTCCAATGTGAAACTTCTCAGTCAAGAAGTGATGATGAAACAGTCTGTTTGAATAACAGCTCCTGAGCTTGGCCCACCAGCAGTCCCCAAGGCGCTTCTAGAAGTAAAAGCCAGGTACCAGCGTTTTTACACTGCAAGGCCAAGAGAAACGATCACAAGTGAGCAGGAATAAAAAAACGTATAAAACAAATGTAGCATCTTATAATGTATCTGTAAAAAGGGAAAACTCGTGCTGCTTGAAGTCTAAAAATTAAAGTTTCTCATGGGAAAACATAACTCCTGCTCAAATGCTAATGGATCGTTATCACAGGAATGTTTTAGTTTAACTACTATGTACTATAAGAAGGAGCAGAGCAGGGTTCAGAGAGCAAATGGCTGATGAACGTTCTTCAATCTGCCAGTAAATGTTTGCTTTTTTTTTTTAATATACTCCCCCTTCTTGATCTCTGTCTTAAAGAGAATCTCCAAAGGGACATATAAAAGACAGCTGATTTCAGCTGGAGGTAATAGCACATATTTGTGTGTTTCTTTTATCCTTGTTTAAAATAGTAAATTTATGGCACTGGTAGAGCGCCAGTCACCAGAGGTACCTGGCCCTGAGAGCATAGAAATTGATGGTATATGAGCAAAAATTGGCTTTACAGGAAAGAAAAAGTGACACACATTTTAGAAAAGTGATAGAAAGAAAGAAGGGCAATTGGGCATTGCAGCCACAAACTGTCTCTGCAGCCTTCTCAAGACAAAAACAAACATCTCATGAAGCAAGAATAGCTTTGAGGGACTCAGAGGCAAAGGTCTGACACCCTTTTCCAGGAACACAGCAGCCAGAGCCTGCAAGAGCAAGGTAGCAAGAAGGGAGAAAGAGCACATGATCTTTCCTGGGGAAGAAGAAAATCCTTCTTGCTTTCTTCTGGAAACTCTCTTCCCAGCCAATTTATAGGCGGGATGCCTCCACGTTTGAAGGGTTTTGCTACCATTTTGCACTGCTGTAACAGTAAGAAGAAAACTGGCTTGTTGCTAACACTCCCACACCTGCAGAAACACTTTATGTGTGTTTTGAGAAGTTTACAGGGAGCACTTGACTGACCTTGACCAGAAAAAACAAGTGAGGGAAGCGAGTGGGATGCTTTTTCCATTAGATAGGAATAAACTTTTGTCAGAAGTCTCAGCATCTTCGACTTGCCATACGTGATTCTCCTCTGAGGCTCTTCAACATGTTCATGTGATGGCAAAGTCTGTGCCAGGCTCTCCTGGCCAGACAGCTGCTGGTGTCCTCCCGAATGGGCGGTGGGGTTTGGAGCCTGCTCAGATCCATTGCAGGGTGGAACAGGGGGACCTTCTGGGACAGTTACACCTTAGAGGAGGGTGCTTACCCTCAGCCCACTTGTATGCAAGGTGGACTGTGATGACAGAGTAACGGCCTGCAAAATCAGTAGTAGCTGCCGGGATAACGGGGTGAGAATGACTGGCTGAAAATGAAAGAGGAAAACTTTGCAAACTGATGAGATTTCAAAGTTTCTGTTCTTACTAGTTTTCACAGTGTTTCCAGAGAGCCTGAAATTCTGTGAGAACAAACAGCATTTGGTCTTAGTGTTTGAAAAACAGTAAAGGGCTGTAGCATCTGTCAGAGGCAGTGTAAGCCAGCCAGAACATGGCCCCAGGCTGCATTTCCACCTGGATCCCTGATGCCTGTTTGGGCCTCCCCATAGCGTCCTGACTCAGCTCTCCTGCTCGAGTGCCGTGCGCTGGACCATCTGCCGTGCTGGCCTTCCAGCCACCATGGCTCAGAAGAACGGTGCTGCATCGCGGGCTTGTGCAGGAAGGCGTGGAGAAGATGGAGGCTTAACAGGGAGGGAGCTGCATTGCTGGCCCCTGAGGCTGCCTTACTTCCCTCCCCCCACACCTACTTTATCTTTGCCTCTTTCTAAAATAAAAGGAATAGAAAAATTAACAACATGAAAAAGGGAGGAGACGATAAAGAGTATCTGAAAAATTATCTATGTCCTCATTTCAGAGCTTTGCACGGTAACAGGGAGGCAGAAGGCCTTTTTCGTTATTAATATACTAACATATTAAAAAGCTGGGTGTCTCCTGAACCTACTCTGTTGTCGTGGACTGAGAAAGCTCCTGGGAAGCATTCTGCAGAAGGCTATTGCACTTGAGAAACTGTACAGGGATGGCATTCAAGGATCGAAGCTAAAAGACAAAGTTTGCTACGATACTGTTAATGGGGACTTGGGTCCAGCCTGGACAAGAGTGATAGCTGCACCTTTGCTTTTGTGCTGAGACAAACTCTCTACCAACAAGACGTGAACACTGTCAGGAGTCTGGTTGGAATTGGGAAGAATCAAAGCCACACCTCTTCTGATTTCCTTTAGCTCCTTAGTCTTGAAGGTTTGAGTGAGACCTGTTCCTAGTGGGTGCTGCTCCTAGCAAACCTGAATCCGAGCCAGTGATGACCGAATTTCCTGGAGACTGCGGTGTTTGATTTGGCACCTTCATGGTTCCCCTATCAGAATCTGTTCATTCCTTGTCACTTATCAAAAGATGCAGTTGTTCTGCTTTGTAAATCTTTGCCAATAAAGCAATAATACTTTGATACTGCTGTAGCTGTTGTGTTCTGCTATGCTCTCTGTTTGCCATTAATGATGTAACCATGTGGTGGGGCCTTGATCCTCATATATGAGGGTGACAATGGGGCTGTATAACATATATGTTTCTATATATATGCACATTCACAGCGAATAAAAATTTCTTTGTTTTCTTTTCCTTGGCAGGCCACTATGGAAAGGATATTTATCGAAGTGGAGGGCCAGATCTCCATAATTTCATCTCCTCCGGGTTTGTCACATTAGGAAGAGGACACACGAAGGGTACAGTGGAAACAATTTTTTGCTAAATAAAAAGATTGTTTTAAATAAAAAAGCTATAACTCAGAAGCTGGGTTCTAAGTGCTATGAGATAACAGTATTGGACTGCAGTAAGTAGATTTAGTGTAGCAAACATTGCTGCAGGTAAAATACTGTGCTCCTGGCAGAACCTTTTAAATCCTAGCAAGGGAGATGGTGGGAGAGCGTCGAGTCGGACAGCCAGACTCCAGACTCCGCTCTGACTTTGCAGTTCAACAATTTATACTGCTTTGTGTTTTCCTGGGTGCATGGTTGCAAACCACCTTTGTGCTGCTGTATTTATAAAGGGAAGGGGAAGGAGTGTGTTGCTGTCCAAGGGCAGGCAGTTCACGCTTCAAGAGGGCGTGTCTGGATTTCTTTTGTTTGACTTCTGGCCTTTTTTTGGGGGGTATTATGAATATTTTATAAAATTATTTATTTTTAGGTCCTAAAACGTATATTTTATGTGTTCATATAATCTGTGATATAATGTACAAACATGAAAACACAAAAATATAGATATACTGCTCTGTGTATGTTCTGTGTATATGTACTGTATATAAAATATATGTGGAGAGACAGTTGTAGTTATATTAGATAAGCAACCGTATATCCCAGGAGTTGTGGTGACACAAAAGCTGACTCAAAGTAGCTGGTCACCAGAACCCCAGATGAATGTTCCTTTTATGACGTTGTTGCATATTCGGTGAGTTTTTATAGTGTACAGTGAGACTGTGTTTGGAGCATCTTTCTGTTCACACCCACACCCTGACCGAGTCACGCTGGTGCACTGGCAGTGGGTTGCTACACTGGGAGTGCAAGCATGTGCCGTGCCAGTATGCGTCTGGTTTTGTGTCCTGCTGACTTCTGAGACTGTTGTACATTTATATAGACACAATGTATGTGGAGATGCCTATATAGACACAATGTACTGTATGTGGAGATGTGTCCATGTGCTCGCCTGGTTGAATGCACCTGTGTTGTTTCTGTGGATGACCACGACTCACAAATTATTAAAAGACCTTTATTTTTTCGTACATTTCCTGCACTTTTTCAAATCCTCCACAAGTGTCATCCAAAGCAGTGTTGGTCCTGTAGAACTGTCAGAGAAGAAACAAATATATGTATATTGTCTGTGTATGTCTGTGTGTGCTTAAATAAAGTTTACTGAGGCTGAGGCAGCACCCGTGGGACTTGTAATACAATACCCTGCAATTCCAGCCTGGCACTGTACCGGTGGAAGGAAAGCAGAGAAAACCACCATGAACCTTCAGGTGGGCTGGGAACTGAAATGGTTCAAGGAAGGACTTGGATGACATTTCACACAAGGTGTCCCTTTCCTCTCCCCAACCAAAAGGAGTTTTACAGTCATGTCATATCACATCAGACCTGACAGTATATTTAGGGTGAGATGGCAAGTGTACCCCAGTGGAGGCGTGATCTGTGGAGCGGTGTGTCCTGATAGCCTTCATCAAGCACATGGCAGAGCCATAAAACCTGCCTCTGTCTCAGACATCTGAATTATCTTCAAGCCATTTTCTGTACAATATACTTTCCCCAGTTCCTTCCCAGATAAGGATAAAACCTGCTTTCCTTCTTTAACTGAAAAGTCTCAGGGGCTCTATTCTTCTGTAAATGGGCCAGTGGATTTCACACCTCTTCCACTGGCTTTGCTGGAAGCCCCACAGAACACATTTCCTATCCCTGCGAAGGTGGGAGAATGGGCAATGCGAGCCCAGACTGTTCATACACCCCCTCTTCCAACAGACATCAGATAGGGTGGTGCTTTCCAAAGTCAATAAAAGGCCTTTATTACTTGAAGCAATTCAACTGTATCTTGGCTGTTTATGGACATAAAAGGATGGATTTGCCTTTGAATTTACTTTTCAGCTATCTGTAAGCTGACATTTTATTTGAACAGTACCGTAACGTTAGCTTGTAACTTCTTAATGGTAAATTCACACGCCCACTCATGACTGGGGCAAGTGATTACCATCTCCACACATTCTGCAGGCAAACTGCCTTGTTTGCTTGTGCAAATGTGTAGATTGTCTTTGTCTGCTACATGATTTGATTGCCTATTTGTGCTGTGAAAGCAGAGACTTTCAATGTAACAAATAATTTAGGGGCCCTATTGTTAGGATTGTGCCCTATATCACTGGAGTATTTCTGGAAATATTACACAATAGATTTCCTGTCTTCAGTCTGAACTGGCAATCCAGCTGTATGTGTAGACAGGAGAGATGAGTGCTCCAGCAAGGGTTATAGTCCCAAGCTTTAGCTGAGCAGCTTCACGCTCAGATGTTGTCCTGTTTCAGTTCCAGTGCCTGTGTTAAAATCTCCACCTCAACTACCATTAGCCAAATAATCTCGCCCTGCCTTGTTGTTACACCACCATGAAGAGGGTTCTGATTTTAGACTGAACAAAGCCAATGAAGTTTATCTCAATATTTCTTTGCACTGGGAGACACATTTTTGGTGTTTTCTCAACTGTCTTCTCTGCTGTGGCAGAACTCCAAGTGCTGAGTAATATTTAAGAGCTAATCTATTTTGGGCAGAAGACAAAGATGTGAGACGTGCCAAACTACCATGGATACCAAATCAGCATATTCACATGTCTGACATCCGCCAGCTCCTGCGAGATTGTGATTTATGATTCTTATGTGACACGCCATTGGGCAATGCATCACTGCCTGGCATTTAAGTCTATAAAATCACTACACAGTGCGTTCTTCAAAGCATGGTAAAAGACTTCACTGTCAGTCTGTCATGGCGATCTAGGAATGAATCCTAGAGTCTTTAGGCCATAGAAAGTCTCCATGGTGAGACATACGAGAGGGCTAATCTCATCTAACCTTAGGTATCTAGAAGTTAGGCATTTTGTTCTGAGGTAGTAGTCTTCAGTTCTGTGTAGAGACACCTGGGAGACACTGGCACCTCTAAATGAACGTTCACTGGATGGGCTCTGGGCACCTCTTACCGGCCTCTAGCAAGAGGGTGGCTGTGGGGGGCTCGGTCTTTTAGCCATCAGAGGAAGGCACATGAATCCCACCTGCACTTGTGTAGGAGTAGCTAGTGTTGCTCCAGTTGTGGTGGCAGTTGCTATGAGAGCTCAGTGCTCCGGTGAAACAAATAGGAGCACTGAAGACAGGAGCTACTGCACTCCTCTGTGCACTATCCTAATTTAAAAAAAAAAGCTTCTTCAACCTATTCTCTCTCCGAGCATCTTGCTACTCTCAGATGACCCAGGCTGAGACTACCCTAATGTGGACCATACTCACTATCCTGCCAGGGCTCTGCAGAGCTCTGCTCAGTCATACAAGCGGGTGTAGCAACCTACACAGCTGCAACACAACACAGTGCAAGCACCCACGTGGATGTTCAACCACGGTGAGTGAACGAGTCTTGAAGGGTGGCAAATTCAGATTAACTACTCCAGGTCATGATTGTTGAGTTTTCGGGTAAAAATGTGATTTTTATTTTATTTTTTTTGCTACAAGCCTCAGACACTGAAAATAGTTCCTGAATGGAATTGGGCTCCATGTTTCATTGGTCTGTGACAGCAGTAGAAATTCTGTAGAGCAGGTGATAAGCTCACTTCATCACTGAACAACTGCTTTGTCTGCCTGGTAACTCTGCAACAGTATTAAAAATAGTGAGTTTTTTGCTGGAAATGCATATTTTCCCAGTTGAGCTGAGTGCTAGGGGTCAGGGAACAGTAAGGCAGGAGGAATATGGGATTTTAGACTCCTCTCCTGCAGGGTCGTCTTGTAGGGAAAACCAGGACTTTTTGTAAGATCCGCTGGTTCCTTGTAAGTTTATGCCAGAACCTTGAGAAGGTGCAGAGTTAAGGCTGCCACTTGAAAAGTACGTGTGGAAAACTCAGGAACAGTCACGTGTCGTCACAGCCTGCCCAGTAACACTTTCAGAAATGAAACCTCTCACTTTTGATTCAAGGCTGCAAATCTTTACTGTTCCTGGAGTTACTGGGAGATATGCCCTGAGTTAGGGCATCTGCAGGGGTCTCTTTTCTTCAAGGATCCCACTAAGATTTGCACCTATGATGTTTTCCAGCAGTGCCACTGGCAGGAAAAAGAAAATGAACCATGTCTCCAAGTCAGTGTGATGTGGCTGTTGAAGCCTGACTGTGTTGCTGCTGGCATCTCTTTGGAGCTGCACCAGCGTCCTGCAGTGTGGGCAATGTGGAAACAGTGTTGGTGTAGGAAGCCAGCCTGGTGCTTGAGCAATAAAAGCTACCCACAGTCACCTTTTATCTTGTGATATTTGGTGCAGATATGGCAAGATTTACAGCCTGAACATGGGATTTGCCTGCCTGGGCCTTTGTTCTCACTGTTCTGCAGCATCATTGTATGTCATGCATCTGTAAAGTGGCTCAGGGCACTCTTTTGATGATACAGCCCTTGATGTGAGGTATAGCTATCCAGCCTGAGGTGGTTTTGGTTGAGCACATGTGCCTGGTGTGTGGGAACACGGGATATGTCCTTCAGCAGGACCTTGCACCCGACTAGACATCATACTCCTCAGATACAACTTCACCCTTTGACATCTCCTGGTAACTATACCACTCCCTGGTACCTGAAATGATGCACAGCGTCAACATGCAGGCAGAGGAGGAAGGGAGATCCGCTGTTGCTGACTTCTTGCTTTTTCACAGTTGACAATATCTCCCTCAAATCAGCTTTTTTTGTGCATATTCAAAAGGAGCAAATTGTTCTTGATCTAGTCGCACCTTAGAAAATGGTCACCTTTCTCTCCCAGGCATGTGCATAAGTTGTTCTGAGGACAGGCAGACCATACATCCCATGGTGCCAGAGCAAGGGAAGATGGCTAGCATATGAGTTCCAGTTTTGGAAACTGCAGGGGTTTGTGAGAGTGAGAGGGGACAAGGCAGTGTCAGGATGGGAGGGAGAGCTGGCAGGCTTGAGGTAGCAGCTGAGTCTCCTGGCTCCACTTGCTTGTTTGTCGGTGGGCTCTGACAAGCTGAGGGGCCTCCCTCATCACTGAGCTGGCACCTTGTGCTGCCCGTCCATGGCCAGACCTTCCCCTCGTTGGATAGTGTCCTGCATTCTCCTGGAGATTCAGACCACTCCGGGGAATGGACCGTGCTCTCACCGTCACCCTGTGGGCCACTACTGGGAGCTGGAGGGCCTGGTGTCAATAGGGTCACTCAGGCTTATTGCAAGACAAGTTTCAAGAGTAAAGCAACAGCTTGCTTTATCTGACAGTTTAACATTTGTGTTTGTTTATACGAGAACGTCCTACAAAGGCAAACATGAGAGAGGACAAATGCAGCTCTAGAGTGTACTTAGCAACCAGTATCTCCCTGAGCTGCTTCAGTCTCTCAGCCAACCGAGGTGGGTGGCAGCTCCACTTTCTCATCTTTTTCTCCCCTGGGAGCCCCAGAGCTTTCCCAGCACCATATCTCTGCTGCTCCCACTGGAAGGTGATGCCTTCCCTCTGTACGGAGAGAGGAAGCACAGAGTAAATGACTCATGACTAAGTCTATGTTTGCCCAAGACAGCATTGCCAAGTTCATGTGTGTGCGACTCGGGGAAAAGCTTGTCGATGATGATCGGGCTGTGGGACATCCCGTGTCAATATGAGGATCCTTCCTGAAACATCTTGATCTACCCATCCGTACTGCACAGCTTTCCTACTTTCATTGGTTTTTCTGCCAGCTGAAGAATATCTGTGACAGGCTCTGTATTTTATAAATGACAGATCTGTATGCAAACTAATCTTCATGCAGACACCTCAGTGGATTTATAATATTCAGCATGCTGCAAGCTCTGCATACAGACTAAACGTGATACAGTGTGGTAAAATGGGAGCGGGTATTCATACTGGCTGACACCACTTGCTCCTCTTGTGCACACATTGTACGCGCTCCCCTTTTATGCACACCACTAGTTCTTTTGGAGACCTGAACCGAGCTCATTTTACAAGCATCAGCTCAGGAACCGGCAGTTTTACTGGTCCTTTGGCATGTAAATGTGATTCAGAGATGAATGGGAGGAAAAAGATATATTAATTTAACAATCATTAGCAGTTTGAGGATTCTGATTACTCTCTCCAGCACTGCCCTGGTTCCCTGCTGTCACGGCTGGTTCCCTGTCACTTGGCTGGCAGCCTTGTGTTCCAGTTTCTTTCCCAAAGTGCTGGTTCATACCCTTAATTTGTTATTTTGGGGTCTTGGATTACATCTGTCGCAACCAGCATCGGCCCAATGCAGCTACAAAACATGCAGTGAATCATCTCCAAGATGGGATTTACTGCTTCCCCCCCATCATTAGTAATCACTGCTTGCAGTAGACTCATTAATACAGGGACAGAGAGAAGTTTAAGGGTCATTTTTTTCATACCTGTATCTGTAACATGCCATGAATAGATTATGCAAAAAATGAGGGTTAGGTGTGTTGAGTCTTTTTTCTCATTAAACACTTGTTAGACGTTTCACATCAATGGAGAGATGTCAAGCCAGAGCCCGCTGCATCCCAATGAATCATTTTATGTTCATCCTGGATAATATCTAATGATTTTGATGGTGTCTTGCAGTGTGTGTGCTAAAGATCACTTGCATTCTGATTCCAGATTAATTTCAGCTATTGCATATTCTGACACTTAATTGTATTGACTTGAACATAAGATCATTGGGATGAGGAAACTGCTTCACGGCTTTGCAGAAAGATTCCATTACGCAATAGGGCATTTCAATCCTCTCTGAATTATTTAATCGACTTCAGACGCAACCGTTCATTTCTCAGCAGAGTTCGGACAGCTTTTTTTTTTTATAGCCCTGTGAATAGCTGGGTGGGAGGAGAGCAGGAGGTCGTGGAAACCATACTGATGCCTGGAGCAGTTGTGCAGCGTACCACTGCTGTAGGCAAGGAATGGGGTGAACATGAGCAAAACCACATCAGTCCCAGGGTCACCTTCTGCAAAGTCCGTTGGAATAACTAAGGCGATGGGTTCATGCCTTTCTGTCTGCAGACAAAATGGCCACAAACCTGGCTGAAAGCACAACCCGGAGAGACTGTTTTGGAACATGGCTTTCAGAGCTAGTGTTCCCCACACTATGAGCAATGAGCAGAAGGAGGATTGGCAGCTAATCTGAGAGCTTTCCTCAAGCTTATTAAGGAAACAGCAGAAAAATGACTATAAGCAGGCCGCGGAGCACATATATCACTGCTAAGCCAGGAGATTCCTGTGGCAAGAAGCCCACAGTATCTCCATGGCCAGCTATCAAATGGAGACTGTGTCCTGCAGCAAGAAAGCAAGCTTCCCCTGCGGGCAGCCTCCCTGGTGCATGTGAAGAGACGCTTGTTGTCAGTCGGAGATCGTATTGGTTACCACCTCAGGCAGCCGATGGCGTTTTTAACTTGACCTGATCAAACATGCTTCCTGGAGGACACAGAGAGGACGGAGGTGGGAAGAGCGGATGCCAGCCAGGTTGGGTTGCCTCTTCTTTCTCACTGAGGAACAGCTGAACCCAGATTCTTGTGTCTGAGCTAGGGAAAGACCACCCTGTGCCTTCCTGCGTGTGCACATTTAGGCTGGGATTAGCAACGTGTTTTGGCAACTAGTACTGAAACATGCAGTATTGGAGCTAAACTTGCACCTGGCACTTTGCAAAAAGTCA
>Ga0181612_174581_pt1 | contig 16019 bp, 9 predicted proteins | sample HoacroProtozoa21_FD_119630 | JGI IMG/M metagenome (GOLD analysis project Ga0181612, IMG submission 119630) | Hoatzin crop microbial communities from Cojedes, Venezuel. Combined Assembly of Gp0051906, Gp0051904, Gp0051908
AGAGTGCCTGGTAGGGCTGCAGGCAGTTACAGTGCAAATGTAAGAGTTGTTCTGAGGTTACAGAAGTATGTCTGTTCCCTGTATCAAACATCAGTTGCAATTGCATAGTATTTTAAGTATGGGCTAATTTTTCTGACTACCATAGTAGGCCTGCAGAAATTCATATGTGTGAATAATCTGAAATTCTGTTGCTTTGGGGTATTTCCTTGAACAGAATTGATCTTTTTTTTTCAACAACTCAAATATTTACTTCATAAGTCTTTAACTGTTAAGAACACCGACACAGTACTGTTCTTCATGTGCAGATTCAAATCTTGGGAATATAGCAAACTGAATGAGTCACTTCATTTAAAACTTAATAATGTGGTTAACTGTGAAGGTTCACTGCTACTTTTCGTAAGAGTGCTGTTTAGCGTAAGGACTGTTTTATACTTGTCTTGTACTCCATGTTTAGACAGTCATTGTTCCGTGCAGTTCCACTGCTGGGCAGAAAGGTCTGACACCCTTTCTGCAGAAAGAATGGCTTAAAACAGGCAGCGAATAGAAAATCCAGAACAAAGGGGATATGTTCAGCAAGAGATTAATCCAAATTGTCTGCACTGACATGTAGGCAATATATGGATCCTGGATTCAAAAACATAAGGTTGCTCTTGAGCCACTAAACTTTGTGCTCTTAATTCTCTTTCAGCAGATTTCAATAGCAGGATTCTGAATGAGCTCCAGTAAGGATGGGAATACAACAGCATCTGTCTGTAGTATCAGTCCAGAGTAATTAAGACTTCCCACATGTTCGAACTAAAACTGTGTCTGAAGCTCAGTGGGGAGTTAAACATTTATATTCTTAAATTAAAATCAGGAAAATACTAAATAGATGCTGCCATTCAAATTTTTCATCACAGATCATTACTGCATGTAACCATTTAAAGCCCACTGTTGACAAATACTCAATTGCAACCAATGAGTAAAGGTTGAGATCCTTATTTAAACAAATTTTGATGTAGATGAGCTCTTTTTGAACTAAATGAGGAAGCTTTGGTTTCTGACTGTGAAACTGCAAAGAAAATCAGACCTGTTCTTCACTTTCAGAAAGCCCTTCAACTCTCAGAAATGAAACCTGTGATACTTGCGAGGTGTATGAAAGGATACTGGTGAAAGCTCCTTATTCTATTAGGGGTTTGGAATGGATCTTCTTTTCTCAGTGCTTCCCTGTGCCATGGAAGAAGTGAATCTTTGTTATGTTTTCTGATGTAAGGAGATAACCTTAAAAGATTTACAATTTGGAAAGGGCTTAAAGTGGTGTTGCATGTTTAACTTCTTAACTGCAACCTTAAAGCCCCCAACTAAGGAGCGTAAACCTACTTTTCCAATAGAGGTCTGTTTTCCTTTACTCTCTGCTTAATTTTCACCTATGTCCACTCACCTTTGCAGTGAACAAGTTATGGATAACATTCCTGAACTAACGTTTGCTGTAATAACAAGCTTGACTTTTTCCTCCAGTCAGTTCACATGCTCGTAGGTTTTCTTTCACCACCATATACCACAGCCCCAAGCTCCAGGATGCTCCCTGCTACTCAGCCCCTTCTTTACCTATCACCTCTGGCAGAGATGTAAACACTGATCTTTGGCTCCACCTTGTGATCTCCCTGGCGAGACCAGCAAAGGTGAAATGAGGGATCCTCAATCCTGGTTCCAGCTGTGGTTTTGATCTCTCTGCCTGTATAGGAAATGGAAAAAAAAGCAGTCAATAAGATTCTTCAGGTCAAAATTCTGACTTCAGAAGAAGCAATAAGGTTGAAAAGTGTAACTAAATAAAAATAGGTAGGCTCAGAAGTGTGAAATACATTATCCAAGAGAACAAAATAAAATAAGAAGCGCTGAAAGGAAGTCAGTTGGCAACCTAGGGGTTATGATGTGAGTTTAAAATGGTCATTTTTGTAAAGTGCCAATGCTAGAATGCACAAAATAGGACACAAAGTTGCCTTCTTTGTTAAATACATTAACAAAAAGAACTAGTGAAAAATGGACCCAGAATTTACTGCATAACATGGCAATATTGTTTTTTTGTTAGTCTGAACATTTGTCTGTCACATTTCCATGAAAACAACTCTGATATCAGAGCTGACCACACAGGTAGCATTTGGTTCCTAGCAGGAAAAAAAAAACAAGTCAAGCATTAACGTCAGTTTCTGCTTTGTGAGAACATATTGTGGCCAAAAAGATTTTGAAATAATTTGCATTTTTAAAGCTTGAGTGAGTACCAGTGCGTAAAGCTGACAGCATAAGCTGGGCCCCTGGAAAACACTTCGTTTTTGTATTTCAGAACAGTTACTGCCATCGATAAAGTGCAGAACTGTGGAAGATAATCTTCTCAGCAGACAAAAGGTCAGACTGTAAAAGTTTTGCTTGTCATTTTCCAGAAGAAATTCATAATATTAACTTGTGAAATGTAAAAAGGAGTGTTTTCACATTGAGTTTCTATGGGCAATGTTGCTTCCCTGAATTTTTAGAGTTGATTTATTAATTATTAATTTTTTTATGTCAATAGAATATGGAACTATACGTACTTTAAATCTCTCAAATGCCAATAACCAGAACTCGTGTGAAAAATGTTACCTCTTGGATTGTTTATGTATTTGTACTGCTGTAATAACTACCAGAAAACCAGTGCACTGAAATGGAGAACGTAGCTCACATTTGCCACGTGAGCATAGTCATTGTGCTGCTTCGATACCACCGTTAGACACGGACAGGACTATAGAGGGGTCTGATCAATGTTATTATTAGTTTGGTCAGTTTCCCTGTCTTATGTGCAATGACTAATTTACAATCAAATCATAGTAGTGCACAGAGATGTTCGAAATGGATAGGAAAATATTGCTGAATTTCTAATATATAGGCTAAGTGTTGCTGACATTGTCAGAACGTATCATGTTATAAAATCAAGTGATGTATCTCCTTGTGCTAGAAGTTTCTCCAAGTGAAAAAAAAGTAATAAGGAAGGAAGGAAAAGAGAGAAAGCAAAGTACATTTATTTCTAAAAACGAATATTTTGAACTTCGAAAACATAGTCAAACCTGTGGCTACAAATCTTATTTAAAAGTGGAATTTACCAGATGCAGGAAATTATTGATAGTATGGCTTATAATTAGAAGATGAAGGTATGTATTTTGTCAACAATTATCTCTTCTTTCTTGTAGATGAAAGTGTTCATTATTTTGGGAATTTCAGCAGCTATAGCCTTCACAGCTGTTTTCTTTTCTTTCCTTCAGATAGGCAAAGATATCCTCTTTGGTAAGTAACAGAAAAAAAAAATGCATGTTATTTTATTTTGTCGCTGATTACTTTTAAGCTGAAAATACACTGGCACTGCAGACAGTTAAGCAATGGCAATTGAGCTTTATCTCTTTTTATGTGCAAAATACACTATCTGACTTCTGTGAGATTTATTCTATGGGTGTTCTCTTTTAAAATGCATCTTCATAAATTCACAAAGGAAAACTTTAAGAGTGTAATATATCTCAATTATGCATTCTTTGACTCAGAGTGATTTTACTTTCTTAGTGACATTCATATGTCAGCTGACATGTTTACAAGCATGATTGCTGGATTTCTTTCCCAGACTGCTAGTCACTACGGTTAGTGATCCTGGGCTAGAGTCAGTTGCCATAGGATGTCCCACCTGGCACCCTGCTGCTGGCCCACGAGGGTGCACGTCTGCTGTGGGTCTGTTCTCTGCTGGCACCCTGCAGATACCACGGAGATGTTAGAGCATCTCAGAATGCAGTAATGTCTATGTTCAAACAGTATAATCTTGCCATTTTAAACATCAGAGCTATTTTATTTGCATCTGTTCAATATAAATCAGTTAGAAATACTAGACTAGAAATACAGCAGATACTAGAATGAATTGTAAGAGACTTCTGCAGAGACTGATTTTACATTAAAGTAGGACAGACACGATGAAGAAATAGGATTTCAATCTTTACATTCTCTTAATTATATAGCTGTAGATCTGATTCAGAAAGGGAAGTCCTTAGGAAAGTCTTCACTTGAAGTTAGTGTAGAATCACAAATAAAATAAAATTATCTACAAAATAAACAAAAAAAACATGAACCAACTGTCAAGCCATTATATCAGATGGGAAATGTTTTTTGGACCATCACTGTGAAACAAGGAATGAGATTTATTTTCCATAGTGGATTCTCTACTTGGAGCTTCCATATTAATTGTTTGGAAAGACAAGGTCTAAAATGGGGTTATATTGTATGTTAGTTAATACAAAATTATTATACATGGACTGTAAATAAATGGAATAGATGGTCTGTATATGATTATTTTTTTATACTAAGTGTCCTTTGGTCTGATGGGAAAAATATGAAATAATATTTATTACCACAAGAACCACATTTTTGAAAACACTGCATTGGTACCAAAATAGTATTTCTCAGTAGAAAAAGAAAAGAGACAATGGAATTCAGGTATAGCAGCTGGATGTTCTCTTCTAGATCAGCGACTGAATCAATATCCCATGATGAGCAATACTGTGATCGTAATATATTTCTCAGAGGTAAACTCTCTACCAGTAGTTAAAAATCAAGCAATATTAGCTTCTAAAATCATTAGCTCTTGTATGGCCTATAAAGATCAGTCTTGCTTTTTAAAATAGACTGAAAACTATTTTCAGATGTAACCAAAATCTGAATGATAATATTAAATGAATCGTAGAATATCTTATCATATATAGGTGAAAAAGAGGTATAACTACTGTGATACTTATAGGCTGAGAAGACCTTTAGTTGGGTGAAGGAGAATTTTGCCTAGGAAAGATTAGTCCTCATCATACATTATCTTCCCTTCAGCTGAGCATCCTATTCAAAAATAGATCACAGGAATAGCACAACACGGACTACAGTTATGTGACCTAAAATTAAAGCGTACATAAATGATGAGCAATTGTATCTAAATGATTATTAGCAAGATGTTCATTATTGTTTTTCTAAGAAAAAATGGGTGTTCTCACTAAATATAGATGGGAATTAAACCACTGGATTTCAAATGTAACTGACTCATGTAACATAAAGCTAGATCTACACAAAAGAGAAATAATCTATATTCCATGACAGTATTACGCAACATAGCAGAGCTAAAGTATTACTAGGTTCACATGTGTCTTTCCATCAAACATAGGTGGAAAAATGAGAATAGGGCTTTCATGCATTGGTCAAATGCCAGAACGTCTTAAAGTTTGTTGATTATGCCTGAATATGGATTTGAATTTTTCGTGTGGCTCAGGCCAGCTGATACCGCCTGTGAGGGAGACGCAGATTTGTCCTATCAATCCAAGGACAGTTTAGTGCTAAATGCATATGAAGCCTAAGGAGCGAAATCACATACACAGAACACAACACATATCAGCTGGACCTGTGAGATTTGGTACTATATAACATGTGCACAGCAGGATTTATACTGGAAGAAACAGAAGGAGAGTCTAACCCTTCAAGCCGTATAAATGAGGGAAGAATTGATTTACTACCCCTACCTTATATTTCAGAAAGGTCAGAAGCCACATTAGTTTTAGCAACATTAAAATATAGAGAACATTTCAATGGGGAAAAATTACATATACCTTAATATTAAAAACCTATGTATTTTCTAAATGTAAATATTTGAATAAATATGTTATTGGGTAACATATTAATCTTCCTTTCTTTTAATTTTTTCCCTGTTGAGAAGAAAATGAAGGTAACTGCATCGCTGAGGCTATTCAGAAGGGCTCTAATCTGGTGGATTATGCTGCACATAATACACTGAAAAGGTAAAAAAAAGTTAAGGATCTATTCAGCAAAAAGCTTTCATAACAGAGAAGTTTGGGATCAGTCTGTTTTGTTGAGGAATCATAAAGTGATAGATTATGTTTGTGATCCTCTGAACCAACATCAGTTTGTTCATTATCACCACATGAGTTCCTCTCTTAAAATGTAAGAAAAATAAGAAATATGAAAATACTTAGGAATGTTTTTCTGATCTAAGTAGCACACCACATTCCATTAACAGGTGGCTCAAAAATGATCTTATGGATGTTACATATTTTTGAACATTAATTATATTTTTTCCAGTGCAGAGTGATATGGGAACAACTCCTGTGGCATCAGTTTCAAAATCCTATTGCTTTAAATGGGACTGTTAAAGTGAATTTCATGTTTCCGTTTCAATCTAAAACAGATGTAATGAAAGGATAAGGGACAGGAAATAAAGCATTTATCTTGAACTGTGGGCAGTGAACAACTTAGGGAAAGCTCCTCTGTACTTGAGTTATACTGTAAGATTGATCCCTTTCCAGGAATTACGAAAGCGCCTTAGGATGACTAGGCATGAGTCTAAAAAATTCAACCATTTTCTGTGTAGCTCTGACTGCATTTCTGTGCTATACGAAATTAATTTTTCTCCAATGTTTGGAACATATCAGCTAAGTTTTATGGGGTACAATCACTACCCTTTTGCTTAGACTTTCCTAAAGGACTTATCTCTATGTTTTGAAAATGAATCACAATTTGCAGAGCTCTGGGAGAGATGACCATTTGTATGGACAGAACCTGTCAAAAACTGTGGCTGCTCAGTACATGGAGGCTGAGGTCACTTTCATTTTGTAGTATTAGTACTTCGGTGACAATCCTGAGGCATTCAGATTTAAAAACGTAGGTCTCAACCTTTCAGTGGCTCAGCTGCCTCATGTACCAAATGAAGATAGTGATGTTTAACTCTGTCACAGAATATTGTGGCAATTATTTGGTCAGTATTTGCCCAATACCTTAATGATGACAATTGCTAAAAGGTGCTAAAAGATAAATGCTTAAAGATGATTGTTTCAGTTCTGTAAGGAATAAAACTTAGACCACTTGCTCAGCTCAGATGAATCACTAGACTGTTAAGCTTCCATCAAAATATTGTGTATGTGGATATATAGACTCTAAAAAGCATTGTTATTCAAAAGTCCTATTATTGGGTTCCCTTTAAAAGCCTTTACAAGAATTGCAGATTCACAGCATGGCTGAGGTTGGAAGGGACCTCTGGATCTCTGGTCCAACCCCCCTGCTCAACCAAGGCCACCTAGAGCTGGTTGCCCATGACCACATCCACACAGCTTTTGAGTATCTCCAAAGAGGGAGACTCTACAACCTCTCTGGGAAACCTGTGCCAGTGTTCCATCACCCTCCCAGTAAAAAAGTGTTTCCTATGTTCAGACAGCACCTTCTGTGTTTCAGTTTGAGCCTGTTGCCTCTGTTTCTGTCACTGGGCACCACTGAAAAAAGCCTAGCTTCATCGTTTTTGTGCCCTCCCTTCAGGTATTTATATAAATTGATTAGATCCCCCCTGAGCCTCCTCTTCTCTAGGTAGAACAGCTCTCTGAGTCTTTCCTCGTATATGAGGTGCTCCATTATAATTATAGGTATATTGGTACATAAATATTACAGAAAGGCAAACAAATAGCACATTTTCTCTTCTGCTCCCCTCTCATCCCTTCCTCTGCCTTCCCCTCCCTTCTCTTCACGGTACATAAATATTACAGAAAGGCAAACAAATAGCACATTTTCTCTTCTGCTCCCCTCTCATCCCTTCCTCTGCCTTCCCCTCCCTTCTCTTCACTTTCCTTTCTTCCCCTTCCTCTTTCTTTCCTCTTTTATCAGCAGCAGTTGAAAATTTGATCAGTGATTTAAAACTGTTAAATTAAGTACTTGATCTGATAGGCACTGTTGTTAACCTTTGACTTTTTCATAGGCAGAACACTGCTAGTAACAGTGCTCTGACCACTGGTTACATCTTTTGTTTAAGTTTGAGGCTAATCGTGTGCGCAGCCGAAGCCTTGCGCATGCAGCGGAGGGTAGAAAGATGTCCATTAGTATCACCACTGAGGCACATGCTTTCCTGCTTTGTGGAATCAGAACCACAAGTGTTCGACAAGTGCATTAGGAGTTTAAGTCCCATAAAGACTAAAATTTATTCTAATGTTAACTAGTATAAAATATTTGGTCTTTCAATTGACAAATGATCATTAGCAGAAGCAAAAATTGTATTTATATTGTGCGCTTTTATATAATTCAATTCATTGTGGCCCAATTAAATGGGACAGTAAGAATTATAAATATCATTACGATACTTCTTGTTTTAATATAAGCTTGTAAAGGTAGTCTACATTTGCTTCAGATATTAGCCCTGGCCATTTGAGAAGTACAGAGGACTGAACTATTGTCTAATCTGACCATTATATTGAGGAGTGAATGTGTTTCGTTAAATACTTTTGCATTTTCATGAAATTTTAAAGCTATTAAGTCTTCTTTCATTAGTAAGTTTAAGAATACTGTACACTTGAATTAAAGCTTTGGTCAGCACATAAGCTAAACACAAGAAAGGAATGCATGTGACTACATATTTGAGCTTCTGGAAGTTATGGAGGTCACAGTATGTTGAAAACTCATCTTACTTTGACTTACAAGTTACTGAAGGAAACTACAGTGCAATATAGATGAACTCAGTGCTGTCTTTGAGACTGAAAAGCCAGTTTGGAGACAAAAGAGCAGCTCCTTTCTCAGGTTAGAATAGGAAAACTCTTGGCTGTTCCATGTACAATAGTCCAGCCTGATGTTTGCTGAATTCATGATCTAGGTGTCTGAACTGCAAACTGAGTCACAATAACTGGATTTCTCCTGAGACCTCAATTTGACCTTGAACAGTGGTTAAAATGGACAAGTACACTTCTTCACCTCAACTGTTTAATAACATCACTCAAATTCTTGAATTGTTGCTTGTGTTTTAGAGATTTAGTTGTGTTAGAAATTACTTCTCAGGCTTTAAGGTCATGTAAGTCCCATCATGGTCCTCAGATTCTGCTGTGCTGTTCATGATTGTCTCCCCTTGCCAAGTGCTTCTTGTGACTGCTAGTATCTGCCTGCTATTCCAGCTAGCTTCTGGGTTTGTTAATCTTTAAGGGTGGGTATTCATGCTTGTCATTGTAATATAAACAGTCATAATATTATTAACATAGCATAGATGGAACACAATGGCATCATCATTAAAATATACTATTTGTATTACAGTGGCCATGCCAATGGGAACCTAGGCAATCTGGGTAGGGCTCTCAGAGCCATGTGTCACCTGTGAGGTTACAACACTTACTCAGCAGTATGTGCAAATACAATGCTAATTTACAACCAGGTGTGTTATAAAATACATTTTGAAACTAGTAGCTGGCTTGCAAGAGTAAACTGTAGTTACAGAAAATCTTGTTGTAATAACAACCAGTACAAATTATGAAACTTGTACTAGCTTTGTCTAGGGAATCTCAGCAATACTGGGAGGGGTACCGATTACAGCCACATGTTCTTTTTTGTATTCCGCTGAGTCTCTGCTTTTTCTAGTTTTTAAGGTGTGAAAGAAACTAAAGAGAACTCCAGAATGGGCAAGATGTTCAAAGTGATAGTCTCTTGGGCCTGTGTTGCACACAGCAGCAAAGGATCATCGATTTCTCCAGTTAGAACTTGGTAATTAACTCAAAAGGACTGATGAACTGGTTATGTATAAGAGAGATATGAATTATATTGGTAGGTGAGGCAGTGCTAGATATTTGGGTTGAGCCAGTTTTAGAGAAGACATATTTTTTTCAGACTGCTGTTTGAACTTACCCTAGTAGATTCATGTCAAGTACAATTCTAATACAAACGCAAGAGGTTTTCTTAGCCTATATAAAGAAAGCAATGATTGAAATTTCTGAGTATTTTTTTAACATATGTGTTAGCTAAAGGCACAGTGTTCTTAACAGATTAAAAATTATACATGATAACACTAAAAAGAATTCAAGCCATAATAGCAGAATAAAAGTATTTCTCACCACCTTCATTCTGGTAAAAATACTTTTATTTAGTTCATACTACATTTAGACTAGTTTTCTTCATGCATTTAAAGAATCTAAACTGTAAACCCCACAATTTAAGATGCTTTTTCTATTGGCCCCTATCTGTGCCAACTCAAAAGGACCAGCTACAGAAGGGACCATCATGGGATCACCTGTATGCACAGGGAAGTGGAAAATAATTTTCAGTATTCCATATAAGAAGTTATAGTTGCAGAAATTCACTAAGCTTGATCAGTTAGTGCCAGTCTGGTCTGAAAGCAGACTGGCCGTGTACGTACACTTTACAGGAAAGACGATATTCTATTCTTTATAATTTTGTAACTTCATCTCTTTATATTCTGCGCAATGTCACTGTTTTGAGAGATCTCCTGAATGGTGACAAATATCTAAGGCATGAATTCAGGCTAGAGATCTGTAAACAAGGTAGTCTATAAATATATTAATTTAAGACAGAAAGAAATCTCAGATTCAAAATATCTGAAACCGAAAGAGAAAACATAGCTTATGCTCCAGAGAATTTTATTTTAAATTTTGGTGGGTTTTTTGTGTACATGTGTTTCTAATTATGATCTGTAATGAGACTCAATAACTGAGATTTTGGCAAGCATAAAGAACATTCTGTTCAAACACTATGGTCCACAGTAGGACTTATATTCTTAAACACGTATGAAAGACTTTATATCTGATCTCATGTTCCTAATAATGATACTATCACGGATCATTCCATTAGCTTTATGGGGCTATTTCTACATTACAAAATACTGAGACAGTTTGTAACTTACACAGTGTTCAGCTTTAGGAGTGTGGCTAAGAACTAGAGGGGACTAGCGTGCATACATTGAATAGGAGCAGGGGGTGGAATCAACAGGAAATGTGGCAAATTAATAACTGCTGTAATAGTATTACAGTATCCATGAGATCAGACAAAAGATAGAAAATATCTCAAAATGGAACCTATCTTGCTGTTAAGGGTGATGGTGATTCTGTTTTGGGGGGCTTTTTGGGGTGTGGGTTATTTTTGATTCTTAGCTCCTAGCTAATTTCTACAAATGTTCTTATTTAACTCATTTGTACAGACATGTTTACGTGTTCATATAAATCTTTTTAAATGATGCATGACTGATATTATCCTCATGTGGATATTAAAATATTAAACCTGTGTTCTGGCTGGCAGTTCAGGACTTTTAATATGCCAGATTCCCTGCCAAATTGCTAGTTGTCTATGGAAAACCTGAAAAACATGCTGCTGAGGAACAAGATAGCTCTTTTTTATAGCTGCAAAAGTTCTTGAGCTCTGCTTTTGAAAGGAAAGGAATAGTTTCTGTACTGAGAATAAATAAGCAGGCTCTTTTGGATCAATTAAGGACAAATTTAGCATCTAGAAAAACCCTTGGAGTTGTATTTTGTTACTCGATGCTTTTTATATATGCATGTTTCTAATTTTGCAGACAGAAATGTAACTGTTTGCCCAAATCAAAACAGTTGTTTCCATTTTAAACTTACATCTCATGCTTTAAACAAACCAAAGTGAATATAACAGCACAACATTTTTGTGAAAATTGCGTATCCAGATAAATCCGTGCTGCAGAGAAGCCCTTGGGGATGTCTGCAACCTGTGACCATGTCTGGAAATGGATGTCTGGAAATGGAATAGGCTGGAGGTTTTTTTCTAAGCTGTAGGAGTCAGTTTAGGACTTGGGGCTTCCAGCTGAAAAGGATGCACTTTTCTCAAGGCTTCTCTGCCAATAGAAGGACAGTGGTAAGACAGTTCGTGCTGAGTAAAAAACAAAACATGGAGTGAATCACAGAAGAGTTGAGAGAGATCTGGAAACCATCTAGGCCTGCGCTGTGCTCAGAGCAGGGTCAGCTGAATCAGGTTGCTCAGTGCATGTCCAGTTGGGTTTTAACAATCTCCAGAGATGGAGAGTCTGCAACCTTTATGGGCAGCCTGTTGCAGTGTTTGACTACTCTCAGAGTAAAAGGATTTTTCTTATGTTTTCTTACGTTTAAGTGTTACATTTTATGTTACGGAAGTTATAAAACCTGAGTTCCTTAAATTTAGAGGTAAGGCCAGGCTGTATAATAAACATATATAGCCATATAACTGCCTAACGAAGTCCCACTAAACTAATTGCTGCAACTCCACTAGTCAGTGCAAGGCAGGTGCTTGGACAGTCTCTGAGAGGAGACATGTCTCTATCATGAACTGCAGACTGCATCTAGATGACTGTGGGCCACTTGTTTTACTCCTAGGTTCCAAGACATTCATAAATCCACCTGTAATGACTGAGATGGTCTTTGATATTTAATTTTATGTAAAAAAAAAGCCTACTCACTTAGGTGCATCTATAGTGGGAGTCCTATATTGTGATTATCCTACACAAGGTCTTCCCAGCCACTTTGTGCAGCAGGCTCTGTCCATCCCAGCAGTTTCTACCTCATCCTGAAGGCTTCTCACAAGCTTAACCCTGTTGTGTGTGTCTCAGGGAAGGGCACTTTCCCTCTCTTTCCAGAATTTTCCTGGGAGAACCAGGTCACAAGGTAGTCTTCCTCTCTGCTTTCCCAGCATAGCCTTCAATCAAAATATGCCTTAAACTCAGAACATATCCAACATAGACAAATACATGAATAAGTTCTAAAACACTATACGTTAAAAAATCTTCTGTATTTTATCTCAATTATAGGAATATCCAAGGAAGGGGAATAGCAACTCCTGCTTCTCTGCTGGCTTTCGCAAAATTTCCTGAACAAGAGAGTCAAGATATTTCCCAAGCAGCTGAACGAATGGAAATGTCAGTTCAAGTGCTGAAACAAAGAGTTTGCCGGAAGCACAAACGTTCATTGCATTCAACTGGTAAATATACTATGTTGACATTGACAAAACCCCCTGTTGATGTCTTGAATGTTGTATCTTAGATTAAAGCTGGCTTAACTCCACTTTCATTTTGCTTTAGGCAGGAGTATGTATTTTGTCCTCACCCTGGGGCCAGGATGCCCTCTCTTTTGTTCTTAAAAGCACCTTACATAGTCACTATTTTACATTTTTCTCTGCTGAAATGTGGGCTGTGTCTCTACAGTTGGGGAGAGCAGCACTTTGCTATTGGCATCCTGTGAACTCATGACTGTGTATTTGTATTGCCTATAAATCAGCTTGCACATCAGCAGCGTTGCAAGTTTCTTGTTCACAATGAAATATCTATCTTCCCCAGCACTGCAAGTTTAGTGCTTCTGAGGCCTAGAGTCGACAGATAAAGTAATACAATTTCTATCACTCTATGGCACTGGCTTTTAAAAATACACTTCCTCTGGACATTGAAGGACTTATTAATATCCCTATTCTGAGAAAATAATTTCTTATTTCCAAGACTGATTTATAATGCATAGCTCTTCTACATTTATTTCCACTTGTTTTGTATTTTAACTGTTTTCTGTGTCAGATGGAGGAAGAAAGAGTCTAGAAAGTTCCTTGATGTATAATTGTCTAAGTAAAGTAAAATTCTTCTTGCTATTAATTCAAGATTAATTTCAAGAAGACTGGTGTCTGGAAGACTCAAAAACTCAGAAACATTGACTTTTTTCCCCCCATAATTTAATTCTGTCACTTAGAGCAGCATGAACTGGAGAATTATAACTTGTGTTCTCTGTCTTAGTATCCTGTGACAATGTTTTTCAAAATACGGAAGCGTTTGAGTGCTGTAGACAAACATAAAGGTCTACAGTTATCTTTTATTTTTTCCTTGAGGAAAAATACAGCTTGCTAAACTAACAGGACATTTATAGAGCTAAAAATATATCTATGTGTCTGTGTGTGCATATATTTATATATACACAGTCACTCACACCCAGAGATACAATTATTTTTCTGCTGATGCAGTTTCAAGAGAAATAAAATTTCTGAATTGTAGAACAAGTGCACAAAACTGTTGTTAACTTTCAAAATTGAAGGAACTTTAATGGAAGATGAATAGATGCTATACAGTCTATGTGCCATAACAAAGAGTAGTTTTATGTGAAGTAAAGAACAACTAAATTGACTTTAAAGAAAACATGAACATTCTGTGATTCTGTGATTCTATGCGAGTCAATACCTAGGCAACACGGATAACTGAGAAACTAGGCTTTGAGCATAATTTTGAACCTGAACTAACATGGAAATACAGCTGTATCCACAACTTTGGCATAAGTAGCTAGTAAGTAATGATGAGGTTGCACAGCCAGTCTAACAGCCAATCATGTCTCTCTTCTCACCCCTACCTTGCACAGGTTCTAGCTGCTCAGCAGAACATTGCTTGAGCTGATTTGGCTTTTGAACCTTTGCTGTTTGTTTTTCTGGCTTACTCTTTTAGCTTGATTAATGGACTAAAGCAGCTTAGTGCAGAGCTGGATGGGCAGAATGGATAGGCGGTGGAACTACGTGACCTACAGTAGCCAGTGGGCAGCAAGTCTCGGGCAGGCATTGCGGCACACGCACCAGTGTAAAAGATGACTTCTAGGAAGAAAGTGTTGCTGAAAGTCATCATGCCTGGAGACTCTGGGGTGGGAAAGACATCACTCATGAACCAGTATGGGAAGACAAGGGCAAGAGTTAGATGCTGCCTCTACTATTTTCTTTGAGCATGTGATGGTTACAGTCAGCATGAATGGTGAGAGTTCTCTGAGTTCAGGAAGGATATTGCTCCTCCTTCATGGGTACTTCTACCTCCAACCTCCAACCATACACGTGTTTACATAAATGCGTGGGTGACAGTGTGCCAGCTCTCTGGAGCTTATGCAACAACATGACTTTGTACCTCGTCAGCAGAATGCTCACTCAGAGACCTGTCTGTGATCGTATTACAAAGATATTAAGAACACTTTTTCTACTGGTATGCAGCTCCCTGAATTTACCTAGCTTTCAAATTCCAGCTCATAATTTTGAGCCTCTTCCACTCCACACATAATTATATACTTAGCTGTAGCGTCTTTAAATTTCTGCATCTTTCCAGTCCCAAATTTTTCCTCCTTGGTATATACTTCTCTTCTTGAATGGCATTTTTTACACCTTTCTTGTAAGCACAGGGATCAGCCAAGCAATGTGACTACAATGCAGGGGAAGAAGGAAGCAGAGAGAAGTTTAAAGAAGGAGAAAAAGAAGAAGGTCAATCTCAGTTCTCAGCTGTGGCTGGACTAATTCCTTTTCATTCTCTAGGTATCAGATAATAAAACCAGCTATTTCCTTTCACCCTCTATCTCCTCTAAGTCCCTGAAACTGTCTCCTGGAGCACTTCTAACTAAGTGCGCTTTCCTAGGAAGAAGAGAGGCGATGCTGTAGGTGTAGCTGACATTAATGCCTTTTCTCCTGTAGCAGCTATATAGCAATAGAGCAAATTGCTTGTTTGGGTTCTTCCTTTCAGAGAGTTTATCAGCTGATCTGCTCACTATGGTTGCTAATATTTCTGGATGTCTGCCTTATATGTTGCCACCAAAATGTCCAAACACATGCTTCACAAATAAATATCGACTCATCACTGGTGCCTGCAATAACAGGTATGTATGTTGAGAACTGGGCCCTAAAAATCCTTCTTTTTTATTCTTAAAACTCGAGAAGCTATGTTTACTTTATCCTAGAAAAAGTGAAGGGGCTGACCTCAATCAGCTAACTTTGGCATCAATGTGTGTTTAAATGAGGTGCCTCTGAAAGTCCCCAGGGAAAGAATCTCTTCATCTAAACTTTGGCACACTAATTTTTGCAGACGGGCTCTCCCTATGAAGGCTTCAAAGATTACGTAAGGAACTTTAAATTTAGGGGGGAGAATGATTCAGTAGATGCCTTTTTCTGTACAAATTAAACAGAGTGAATTCCAACCCAGCATTCATTTTTTATTTAATTGGGTAAAATCATAGTTAGCAGGAAAATATAATTACTTCATAAGGGGCAACAAGAAAATCAAGTAGATTCTCATGTTTGTATTTTCCCAAAACCTTAGAATTTAGCAAGCATGCATCTAAAAATTCTGAGTGATATATTTACTTTTATATATCTGTTTATATAAATATATGCTTATTGGCTATCTAAATGACTATTTAGTATTATCTACTTGTTACCTAATATATCATAGAAACATAGAATCA
>Ga0181612_137606_pt1 | contig 16018 bp, 9 predicted proteins | sample HoacroProtozoa21_FD_119630 | JGI IMG/M metagenome (GOLD analysis project Ga0181612, IMG submission 119630) | Hoatzin crop microbial communities from Cojedes, Venezuel. Combined Assembly of Gp0051906, Gp0051904, Gp0051908
ACTGTGTTGTCAGATGCAGGGTAGTGGAATGATGTGTATGAGAGCAGTGACTTCGGGAGAATAATATCTGCTCTGTAAAATGAGATAATTTCTGCGTTTTTTTAAGCATTCGAGTTGCATTGGAAGCATTTATGCAGATCCCATATAGAGCAAAAAGGTGTAGACTGTATCGCACAAAGCCAGTGACGTTGCGTATCGACTTTTTTGAAAATACTGCAAAAATAGTGTAAGTAGAGTTTAATAAATGTATTCTGTTCGTATATTTTGTAAGTGTGAAGTTTTATTGCAGAATTTTTTTTTTAGAAGAGGTTATGTTCCAAGAAGAACATAGGATATCAGATTTGGGAAACTTTCTGTTTCAGAGGAGCAGTTAAACAAATCTGCTGTCTTAATGATTTGGGTGTTACTATTCACCTGTTCGAACGTTTTGGTATTTATTTTAAAACCTTCGAAATTTTAGACAAGTCTCTGGCAGTTCTTGTCCTTTGTCTGTCATCCCAGAGCTGTGTTTCTTGATTCCTAGCACATGAACTTCTTTACTAACCTGTCCTTATGTGCTGTTTCTTACAGGTGCTCCTCTTACTCATGATGCCTGTTTTGTTTTTTTTGAGGTGTTTACATGCTTAGCTGAACTGAAGTTCTATAGTTGTTTATAGGTAGCTTTGTTTTTCCCCATTCTGTCTTTTTTTCTTTACATATTTTGGATTCCTGTTGTGGTTTCCTTATATTCATGTCACTTTTTTTCTCACTGAACTTTTGAAGGACTCAGATAAGGTTTTCATTGGGACCTGGTAGTAAAGAAAAATGTTTTTTGTATCCTTGAGTTCTAGGATGCTATTGTCAAAGGTCCTGCCAACTTGAGAGGGACATGGTTAGATCACTGGGGAATGCAGCTCCACAGCAAGAAAGCTGCTTTGGTTTGTGTCATTAAAGAATATTCAAAACTACATGTGGTCAAGCAGTCTATTTTTTATATACTCTTGTTTGGAAGAGGAGAATAGTATTTGACTTCCAATATTCCAGCAGAACAAATGTTGGCCTATTTTGGGTAGGAATATCATATGTCTTGAGTGGGCCATCGTTGTGAGTGATGGAAATAGTAGTAGAGTGTCATATTTTGTTTACGGTGGTGTTCATTTGATTCTTTTTTTATTGTATTCTGAAAGTTGCCAAAGACTTTAGAGAGTGAACTTGATTTTCTGACTACAGACCTTTCAGTCTTCAGCATTTCAATGTTTGTGAAGTGCTTGTTCAAAATTGCTGAGCACCTATTGGATTAGTATGTTCAGCCAGTGGATTCTTGCTTTATTTTTGGTTATTCTGTTTTGTTTCTGACCATCGTATTATGTTTGATGTAAGCCATCATACCTTGACAAAGCAATATCCAGTAATTTTTGATGAGTTCATTTCATTAACCGACGAGTTGCGTTCTAGGTAGTAAGATTCTGCTCATGTGTCTAGTTTGTGCAGTTCTTAAGGTTTGGCAGGACTTGAAATAATTTCTTTACATGCATCCAAGTTTTTTTCCAAAATTGCCATTTGAATTTTTCATGTGGGATAATTGATTGTGTTTATTTTCCTAGACCAGCCAAAAGATGGGATAGTGCTGCAACTCGGTATTTTCAAAACCTTCTCAAAGGTAAATAAAATATCCTGCCAAAATCATAATTAGTACTTCTATTTTGGGAAAAATAAACTGTTAGAGATATGTAGTGCTTATGTTTAGAATGTTGTATGTTAAAAATAAAGAGAAAGGAGCTACATGAGGTTTTTTGTATGGGCTGAGAGAGGCAAAAATATTTGTGGAGCTGCAGCTTAAGTATTGCAGGCTTCGATGCTGCATAGATTTTGATAGTTGGCTAGATGGTATCTGATACTTCAACAGGCTAAATAAGGTAGCACTCATGTAACATTTGTTTTAAACAGCATATACTTTCTGTGTAATTAGCTTAAATCTTTGAAGCGTCATCACAGCTGTATTTTTGTAGTTTGGTACAGAGGTGGCAAGATCTAGCTTAGGAGTTTACCCTTTCAGCTGTTATTTGACAAAGATGTAAGCACCAGCTTAAGAGTCTCTTTGTTACAGTTGTTAACAAATAGATTGAGCTCCAGGTAGTTATTTAGTAAGTTAGATTGCTTTTTCTCCAGTTTGTTCTTGTCCTTTCCCATGTTTGGTGTTTCAGTAGGTCATCCAGACTTCTCATATCAGGTCTGCTGTTTTGGTATGAGACAGCTTTTGGTCTGACTAGAAAAGCAGGTCTTTACTGAGATTTTCTAATCTCCTTGCTTACCTGCTTCTACCTGAACAACTACCTACCTGCTTGCTCACAAGTATAAAAAACTCCTTGTAAAGGGTATTTGGGGAGGAGGGGATGAGTTGTATGAAAGCAGTAAAGGGTCTTTCAGCTGATAATTTCGCACGCTAACTGGGACATAGCACTGATTTACTTTTGATTTTTTCCACACATCTTGAGTGTAACTGCAAAATAAAGGTTAGTAGGAAGCAATGATAAATCAAATTTAATTATTTAATTTCATAGATGTTCCCAGAGTGTACTATAAGTAGTAATACATACTTTTTTTAATTGTTAACACATCATTAGTGTGTGTAGAAGTGCTTCAGAATTTACTAACGGACATTTATCAGCTATGTCTGCTTGAATTAAGACATTAACCAAGCTAAACAAATGTGCAAATGTAACTTGTTTCAAGAAAAGTAAATATCAGGTTTGGAAAGTATGCGCTTGTACTGCAGATTATCAGAGACTTGTTTGTATGGAGAGGTCATTAATCTGCTTGGGCTCTCCATCTTCCTTCAAAGGCTAAGGACAACTTCATTTTTGTAACTCTTTATTGCCTCGTTACTTTCTTGTTTCATTTAGAAGTTACTACATTTGTTCTAGATTCTCTAAAGAAATAGGTTACACATCTAATTGTGATCTCTATTTTTGTTTGTCTCTGAAAACAGAAGTGAAAAATAGAGATAATTTGATAAAGATTTAATGTTTTCATTTGTTCTTGTGTTTGTTACTACATTTAGCGACTACCCATATGAAAGCCAAGTTATGTGCTGTAGAAGATAACATATTTGATGTTTATCTTTATGTGACAATAAAGGATGAAAAGGTAAGATTCTTTTAGATCTACAAACCTGTTCATGTGCTTTGTTATGTAAGTTACAACTTTGCGATTAGTTCAAGATGGAAAAGTATTACTTGGAAGTGAGTTTTGGAATTTCTGTCAGATACAGTAAAAGTTAAATCATAAGTTTATCAGAGGTTTTGTTTTGTATTTCTGTTGCTTGTAAGCTTCTGGAGGAATTACAAGAGGCAGAAAGTCCATTTTTCTTTGTCAGCCTCTTTTTGGAAGGTATTGACAAGCAAGTGAAGTCCAGCAAGTGCTTCAAGTGGACAGCTATGTGAATTATTTAGTGCACTTTACACCTGTTTGTGGTATCATACTTGAAGATGTTTGAATAAGGCAGTTGCATAGTATTGCAAAAAATACAGAACGTGCTTTTGCATAAGACTGAGTCCTCAAACCTTTGGAAAAAAACCTAGTTCCACTTGCCAAAATGCGTAACTTGCAGTAAGTCTCTGCTGTAGCTAGTGTCACACTTCGGTGGCTGTATGGTAGACACAAATGAATTTATTTGAATACCGCTTCTACTTGGGAGTGTTCTACTGAGGATTTTAACACTGGAGCTGTGGTCTTTGCTATAGACAGTAACTTCAAAGGTGCATATTGGTTTGAAACTCTTCTGTGAGTGGAGAATCCCAGTTGGCAATAGTGTCACTAATCTCTGAGCCAATGGAAGTTATGAAGGTTCGGGTTTAGTATTACTTTTCTACCAGATTTTGATGCACGCTGAATCAAAAAGAAATCAACCAGCTTGTCGTACTAACAGGTTTGGTTTTTTAATTTTTAGGGCCCATAGAAAAAGTTACTTGAGTACAGAATTTTAGGCAGAAAGATGAAACTGACAACTAGTTAGTACGTGTTAGAGAACATACAGGAAGATATGACTGACTTTCCTATTCTGGAGTTAATATTCTTCAGAAAGCATTCACTGACACTATGAATGTCTCACTGCTGTTTTTTAAAGCTTCAAAGAACTTCTAAACAAGTATGTGGTGGTGATTGCTTGTTGATACTGGTCAATAAAGATCTTGGTTTTTTAGGTATGTGTTAATGATGATCTTGTCTCAAAGAACTTTGCTCATTTTGAGGAGGCTAAGGAGAATACATGGAGTTCTGCAAATTATCAGGAGAACCAAACATCATTGAATATTGAGTCTCTTCCAGTGAAAATTGTTAATCCTGCACGTGCTTTCAGGCCAGTGCTCTTTCAGGAGAAAATATCAACAAATCTTGAAACAGGTGGGAACTGTGTGTGTCGGAGACAATCATACATGCAATGCATCATGTGTCTTTAACTGGTTATATTGGATGTGAACCTGCTGACTCAGTTCGAATCCAACAATTGGATCAAATGGTATCCTTCTAAAAATGTTGCTTATGTATCAGACTTTACAAAGACCAATCAAATCATCAGGTTCAGGAATAACGGAAAGCTTTTTGTACTATGTAAGACACAGGAAGGCTGAGGGTGAGTTACATGGGCATTTGTTGGTACGCTTAATAGCATTAGATATTCTTGAAATTTCTTCTGGCATTGATCAATGATGCATTACTGCTTTGAGTTTGGAGGGATTTATTTGAACAGAGGCAACTTTAGTGTTTGTCATGAGTTGTCTCATTTATAGTGAGTCAAGTTTTACTTTTTAAAAGTGTGCAACTTGCCATCCTCGTTCACTCAGTTCATCTGCATAGTTATCTTTGTGTAAATGTAACTACTTTGTTGATTGTTCTTTTTGCCATTAGGAAACAATGCAAGCAACTAAAGTCAGTGGCAACCCACTTTAAATAGAAGTACTGGATTTTATGTGTTTAGATAATCAGAAATTTGTTTCTGCCTTTTTTTTACTTATCTTTCTAGGTCTTGCAGTTTCCAGTTCCTTTCAAAGGTCAAGCACAGATCTAAATGAAAGTACTGCGTGTGTAAGTATTATTTTTTGTATTAAATAGTTGAAATATTGTAAACATACGTAGGACAGATTAGGAATACTGTAGTCGTCTAGCTTGTTCTTCTATGTAATGTAGATCTGGGGGACTGTACTAATGCTTGATATAGTTAAAAAAGAACATTCTACTTCAGTTTCTTTTTTAAATTGCAGAAAACAACAACAAAAGAAGTACTACAGTCCTTGAAAACATTGTGTTTCCATTTGCGCTTTTTTGCTATAGTTTTGTGAAGATGATAGCTGTCTACACTACACAATTTTCTGAATGTATGAAAATGTAATGTTTCCCTGAAAACAAAAGAGTCCTTATGCTAAACATTGTGGCGTCTCTCCTTATTTGTTGTCTAATACTTTAAATGTCTAGTCTGGTTTCTTGCTATTTTCTCTATTCTTGCTGCTGTTCTTTTCTGAAACATTTTCACACCATCAGTGCTCATTCTTGAGAAATTGTGTACTGAATTGCACAGTTGAAGCTAATAAAATGTTCATGGAGTGAAAGGAAAATGAAATGACAGATTCTAGGCAAATAGTAACTGTTGAGTGTATCCAGTCTCACCTGTATTAAAGAGCCTGTGTGCTGTTCCATGTCCTTTTCTTCTAGATGCTTTAAAGGAGACATTTGCTTCTATGATAGCAATGGAACTACTAGTTCTGTCAGATCATGAGGGAAAAAGGGAGTTTTACAAAAGTGGGGTTTTTTAGCTCTGCTGAGAATTTTAAGGATGACAACCACTCCTGAACTTAAACTCTAATACTTTATTAAAATATTTTGGAAAGAATGATGGTGAAAGGAGTAGTGTGGGGGGGGGAGGTTCTGAAGCAGAGTAGAATTACCTTTATACCCTTCTGCAAGCAATCTGATTAATTACGTTTATCAGCCACTTGAGTGACACAAGTCTTTGACCAAGTCGTGCCTATTGATTGCTGGAGGCTAATAATGAATGCTAGAAAGTCCCCTGTTTGGAACCAGACATCTTTGGAGTAACTCTGGATCCAGTATCTGCTACTGGTTACTCCCTTGACAATTTGCGGTGTTGTTAAATTTAAGTTCATGTGCATTATCTTTGTAAATGTGCAGTTGGGTAACCTGTTTTTGTTTTTCCTTCTGTCTGTGGTGTATAGGCTTTCCATGATTTCTTAATTTTGTTTTAAAAATGAAAATGTTTTAAGAATGAATCAGTATGTGTTCATACTAGCTCAGGTCCCCAATTCCAAATACAGCTTGAGATGTGACCATGAACTAAGTTTTCTTTCGTGTGGGCAGTGTTCTTGTCGCGTGCTTGATTCTTGGTAAAGAAAATAATATTTTGTAACAAGTTAGACAGTTTTCTGAAGTTTGGTTCATCAAAATTGTTGCATTATTCAGACAAATGTAGAATTTGTACAAAAATTCTCCAAAATATTTGGAGAATATTTTCAACTTTCAGCTCAATAGACTAAAGATATAATTTTTCTAAAATGTTGCTCTTGAACAGTGTTTTAGTGCTAAAAATGTGTTTGTCTTTTCTTGATAGATTGTCAAAGCAATTCCAGGTTTGCCTGTAAAGGAAAATACAGCAATTCACAGAGACAGGTATGGTGTGGTGTGTTAAATGTTTTGAATGGTTATGTAATCAGATAATTAGGAACTGTAATATGCTTCCAGTTACTATTCTTAGGCAGTTAAAAGGACGGAGATTAGGAGAGGTTGTATACGCGTGCTTTTGGGGAAGAATGGAATTTAAAGCTGCCGATACTTACCCAGGCTACAATAAAAATAGAATTTCTTTCTAAACAATAACTTGAGTACAAAGATGTGATGGGTAAGTATTTTTGCTGCACACTAACCATGTTAAATTGCTTTATTCTTAGTGCCGTTTATAAAGTTTTCAAACTTCATGAAATAAGACTGTGAATTGATTTGTGCAGTGCTTTTACTGCGCTGCATGTCAGTTGATCATGTGTAATAGACCCAAGGGATGTTTTGTAATTCGGTTTGTAACTGATGCAAAGATACATTGTTTCATTTTTTTGACACTTTAAGAAACCTTATTCTTACAGTCCAGTCTGATTTTTTTCTTCTAAAGTTGAGGAACCTACCAATTATTTTTGTTAAAAAATTTCCTTAGGGTTATTTTCAGATACTTAAAAGCTAATATTAAATTTTGTTTTTGAAATTATACTTTTTTATTTCCTCTTTCATGTTCAGGGGCTTTCTTCCTTGGCATAGGTAGTACATCAGAAATATTTTGTGAGTGGATTGCTTTCAATATTTTAGAAATATTGATGGTACTTATTAATTATATTTTACTTATGTTGGATTTGTATGTTTCTCAGGCTTCAGCAGTTCTTAAATTTTGATCTTCTGAAGACACACTCAACTGAAGATGACGAACAGGTATTTCAAGCATTAACTTTCATTAAACATCTCTTGTTCAAATGCATTGTGTGTATGTGGAAGGCTTTGATAGTGTTGGGGCGGCAGGGGTCATCTTTGTGGAAGGAGGTTAGGGGTGGATTCCAGCTGCATCAACAACAAGACCCGCCGCAAGCCAAAGCTGAGTTGACCAAGTTGGTGGTGCCTCTGTCAAAACATATTTAAGAAAGGGCAAAAAATGCAGGGTGAAGTCAGAAACTGAGGCTGTGCCAAGGTCACAGGAGTAGGAAGTGCTCCATGCTGGAGCAGGTGTGCCCGAAGGGACTGCAATCTGTGGAGGCCCCGAGCTGGAGCAGAGGAAAGAAGTGAGAGGGAAGGAGCAACAGAGAGAAACTGCTATGTTCTGACTGCAATCCCTGCCTTGCACTGCTCATTGCCTCACTGGTGGGACTGAGTGTAACCTGCGCTGATTGTGAGGGGAGTAGTTTGGAGTGAAGCTGAGCCTGGGAATGGGGAGGAAAGGTGTTTTCCTGAAGTGTGTAAATGCTCATTTCTTTGTTTTTGTTTCCCAGTAACCAAATCAGTACTCATACATTAATTGGCAACAAATTAAGTTAATGTCAGGTTGAGTCTGATTTGCCTGCATCAGTAATTGTTAAGTAACAACCCTGTTTCTGTTTTGACCCATGAATCTTCTTGCTTGCTCTGCTAAGATTTTTTCCCCCATCCCTCTGGGAAGGGAGACTGAGTAAGTGCCCATGTGGGTGCTTGGCTGTGAGCCGAGGCCAACCCACCACATCAAATTTTACTAGTCATCTTTTTTTAATTGCATTTTAATTTTGTTATAGCTGAATGCTAGCTGTACACAGAACATCTAGTGTGTTCTCTTGAGTGGTTTAAAATGGTTGTGTTAAGACAATCTTGATAAATCTTTCTTTAAGAAATACTATTTGTCTCACCACTGGTCTGTGTAACTTAGTGTGTATGAGTCATATCTAAAATGTATTTACAATTTCTTTGGCTGTTTTTCATCAAAATACTACTTTTAAATAGAGTAAATGCTTTTGAGTTGTATGTACACTAAAACCCTATTATAAAGTACTGTCTTTGTCATCTGTTTGTCATATTGTTTCAGAGTTTTCAAAATCTTAGTGAAGAGAAAAACTTTGTCTTTTTAAGCAACAAAATTGAGCCATCATCAAATCTGGAAACAGCACCCCTTTTTAATGATCTGAAAAAGGTAATGCTAATGTAATAGATTACACTGAATATCTGTTTAAGGCTAGTATCGTACTCCAACTCTAGATACTAAATATTATAGTAATACCTGATTTTAATTGAGGAATATCTGGCAGGTTGTTCATGTGTTTGAATAAATGAAGCTTCAGAGAGATGCTGTAAGAATTGTACACATTTCTTCTAGTGTATCAACCACTGCCACAAGTCATGGGGTTTGGATTTTAATACAAAGATTTAACTCTTCAGCCCAGAACTTTTTTGTATTGCATGTTAAGGGCATTTATTATGTAGTGGGTCAAAAGCTTTTAAATCACACACTATTATGTTTTGTCTTGCTTTGTTACCATTTGAGTACGTGTTTTTCCTGTGGAACTCTTAATTTCTTTTTCTGTAGGAACTTACTCGGAAAAAATTTTTGGGCCCTACCTTCACAGAATCTTACTGTTGGCCACCAGTAGCTCGAGGATGTGACGTAGTTGCTATCTCATACCAGGGAAATGATCCTTTCTTATATATTGCACCAGTTCTTACATTTTTGCAGTTGGGAAGTTGCTACAAATCCTTGCCGAACAGGAGTGGAGTACGTATATGTTAGAGTAGTAACAGCTTTTCTGTTGTAAAGTGCGGATGTAGAATGATGATCCAAAAGATAGTTTGTGTTTAGAATGTATACATTTAGTGTGATCTTAGTGTATCTTCAGCATGCTTGCCAGTTTATATAAGCCCTCTGCTTAGAGGCTTACGGAGACGGGCTGCGTGAATGTGGGAGTCCAAAGCTTATTTATCAAGTAATACCTAACAAATGGTTAATGTTATATGACTTTGATACTTGTTGAAGGTTTGTCTTTAAGGGGTTAGTATGCAGTCATTAAATTTAAATTTGTGTTAGCTTTTTCAAACATGGCAGTTCATTCCTTACTTGTATTAGATCACAGAAATATAGAATTATTGAGGTTCTAAGGGAAATTGCTCTAGTACAACCCCCCAAGTAAGACAGGATGCTCTTGCTTCTGTTGAATTTTGGACCTCTTACTGTTTGTTGCTGCATGCATCCTTTTTTTCTTGAGGTAACCTGATGTATGACTCCTTGCGTCTGTAATATCTGCATTTAGAAGGCTATAGAGTGCTGAAAGCTTCAGTTTTTGAGTACTGAAAGGCCTATGTTGCAGATTTTGTTTTTTCCCTAAATACTGAAGTAGTACAATTCTTAAGATTCTGAATTCTCGTCTAACGCTATGGTGTAAAATTTTGTGTATATATATGTAGCCACTAGCACTTATTTTATGTCCTGGGTGGAAGAAGGCACAACTTGTTTTTGAGCTACTGAAAACATATGAGAGATGCTCCAGACAGCTTCATCCGATGTTGATAATACTTGGGCAGAACAAAGAAGAAGCTAGAAGTGTGAAAATCCGAGGATGTAAGAATACTTTCTATCTTCTTAATTATGCTTGAAAACAATGTAGGCTGCCTTAATTACAGTAGATTGTGAAAGAAGCAGTTTATACTTGTTTTTTGTTCTATGAAGTGATAAATCTATTTCTTTAATGCTATAACTCTGTAGTGATACGTGAAACTTCAGTAGTGCTGTTTAACAGTAATGGTATTAAAGCTGTTTGAATATCTACATAGAATCATAGAATGCTTAGGGTTGGAAAGGGACCTTTAGAGGTCGTCTAGCCCAGCCCCCCACAGCGAGCAGGGACATCTTTAACTAGATGAGGTTGCTCAGAGCCCCATCCAACCTGACCTTGAATGTTTCTAGTGATGGGGCCTCCAGTACTACTTTGGGCAACCTGTGCCAGTGTTTCACCACTCTTATTGTAAAAAATATCTTCCTTATATCCAATCAAAATCTACTCTCCCTTAGTTTAAAACCATTACTTCTTGACCTGTCACAACAGGCATTGCTAAAAAGGTTGTCCCCTTTTTGCCTCTTTCTTATAGGCCCCCCTTTAAATACTGAAAGGCTGCAATAATAATGTTCTTAAAAATGTTTTTAACAAATATATAAACATTTCAAGTACATGGTTTTTATTTTTTTAAATTGACGGGTATGCGGGGGACATGTCTGATACTGCTTTACTGTTTGTACATGCTAAACACATTTCTTAATTTAAAAAGAATGTTCAAAAAATGAAGGATTAAGGAGGTAATAGTTTTTTGCAGATAAAGTTGCGTAAATGTCCAGCTCAAATTTTAGTTGGAAGTATTTTTTTTTTTAAATGATGGTTTCCAACTTACTAATTGCAATAAATTTGAAGTAATTTTTGCATATAACTTAGGTAGTATGCAGAAGATACTCCATAGAGAATAGGAAGCATAGAAGTAGTAAAAGCTGTTGAAAGACTTGCCCTACTTAAGTGTATTTATTAAAACACTTAGTTTTGTTATTCTTGTTTGGTCTTTTTGTTAAGCCTTAATTGATAGTTGCATTTTTAATAGTGGCTCTTTTTGCCAAGGAGACAAATATGGATAAAACTGAAAGATTGTGTAAAACTTTGTTTCAGCAGTTTGTATTCTTACATCTGTCATTCATGTTTAAGAGCCTGGTGGATGAATTCAGATCTTTTATTGGTATAGCTGCTGGTATGTTTGCACAGATTTAAGATTGGTTTGTTTTTATGTGGATATATATGCACTTATACAGATGCACCCACATGCCTATGTGTGTAGATGTCTAGGCTACGATGTGTGCTTTATTCAGTTTTTTAAACTAGAATTTTCTAAAGGCAGCTCTTGCATATATTTACCTTCTGTCTGTCTCATTTTGAAGTTCTTATCTCTGCTTCCATTGTCTTACTGGAAAATTAAATGGAGTCTTGCTTTGTAATCTTGTTAATGCTCAGACCTTTCACTTTTTCACAAACTTGAGTTTTACCCACTCAGGTTTTGAAGACATGCAGGGATAGAAAAGTACAAGCAAATTAAAAATGACTGTTGACCAGAAGTCAGAAAATGGAGTTCAGTGTTCTCTATTTAAAAAAAAAAAAAAAAAAATTCCCACCCAAAACCAACTTAAAAAAAACCAGCGTGGATGATGATGCAACTGAAATGCAATTGTGACCTTTTTAATGGAACTGCCATGTCCTATGGTGTCTTATTAATATTCTTTCAAGTTGTAAGTTAATGTTAAGTCTTTTCTTCCTTCTTGTAGGTGAAGTAATTGTGACTACACCGTATAGCCTCCTGAGACTGTTTGAACATCACAGTTTATTATTTTGTAGACTTTGCCATCTTGTTCTTGATGAGATTGAGGTACTGTTCTCTGATGCTACTGAACAGGTAAATGGCTTATACATTCAGATGGTAAAAGGCTGTTCCAGTTGTGCATATATCTTGAAAACAGTGGCACATACTGAAAAAAATCAACCTTCCCAAACCCCTGTGGTAGAGATGAGAAGAAAACGGAATTAAAAAATTCACATGTGTGTACTTCTGGCAGAATGAAACACGAAAAGTGGAGTTGTAATCTGTTAAATCTGACTTTCCTTCCTTTTTTTTGTTTTGTTTTGTTTTGAATCTGAGAGGTCTGTCTTGTCCTGTTGTATGCTACTGCTCCATTATGCTGTCTTCCTTTGCTGTGGATGGTCTCCCAAGGACTTGCATTGTTTTTCAGCTTGGTAGTGGTAGTTGCAGTGTAGGGGTCTTTAATCTACTTTTAAAGACTTGCATCATCTATCTGTAAGGAACTTCCTTTTCCCTCTTACCAGTGCGGTTTGAAAAGCTTCAGTTCAATAACTGTCTTTATTGGTAAGCTACTCAGTCTCTGTAGGATGAAAGGTAGAAGTGAATGATTCAGTAATCTTGGAAGCAGTCATAAAAACATTCCTTGGGTCTAAGTGATAGTACAGACAAAAGGAGAAGCTATTTGCAACTCCAAGAATCATGGAAAAGAAGCAGCATTAAGTTCTATGTTGACAAGGGTGTATGTATTGTGTCAGTTTTAAAATGATGAGTCATAACTCAAGTCTGACAAAATTTAGTATTTTTTTTTGTTGGTGCTTTGAGGCCTCATAGGACAGATGCTTTCTGTTAGTATTACAGCGTATTACGTCATCAGTATGCTAAAAACAGCTTACCTTTTTTTCACTGTCAAAATTTATTTTTTTAAATCATTAACTGACTAATATTACCTGTTTAAAATTTGGTGATAAGACTAAAAGGCTATTCTTCTAGCTGAAAAGTTAGAGAAACTTCTTAATGAAGATAGATTGCCCAATTTGCTGTATATGAAGCTGTTCAGATTTGCTACTACAAAGGCATGCTTAAGTCATACATTAGATGAAATGCCATCTTATCCAGTGGTACATTCCTTCTTGCTGTTCTTCCTGTTGTGTTCCTGTACTGCTTGAGATGGAGTGCAGGTCCACCATATGAAGGTTGTGGGAAAGGTAGTTTGTAAAATACTGTGCGTGCATCTGACGTTTTTGTAGCATCTGCTCAGCTTCTCATAAGTATCAGTGTTGAATAGAAAATAGATGCTCTTTCAGATGGAAATGATCATTCCATAATGTTTGGACTATTGTAGCGCTTGTAAAGCACTGTGTTGCAGAAATGTTACATTATTAAAAATACTGCTACTATGGGTAAGTTTAGAGCCAGGTTGAGAGAGTTGGCTTAGAATTGTGCCAGAGCCCTAGAATACTTCTTAGTGTGGTAGTGCTCTGCTGCAAATCCTGATGTCTTTCCACACCTGGACTGCTTGTCGCTTGTGTACGGTGATGTCATCAGGAATATGTTCATTCTGTCTTAGTGTTGGTTTTTTTTAATTTTTAAAATGATTTTATGTCACCCCGTTGTTTTTTTTTTTTTTTTGCAAATTACTGCATTGGCAGGTTGGGTTTATATTCTGCTTATCTCCTAGTTTTTTTGCTGACTGCCTCTGACCTCTTTCATCTCCTTTTGCCTAGGCTTAGTGTTTTTCAGACTTGAACAGATCCTTTTCCTAAATTTTCCATCTTGTCTGGACGGAATACTGCGTTATGATCCTGTGTGCATGCACATGCTGTTCCTTCATGCTATCCGGTTACTTTCTTCTTGTTTTCAGAAGTCGTCCAACTGACAGGATAAAAGTGCACAAACCAAATGCTTCGTTTTGGATGTGAAATTTGTGTTTTGTTGTGGTGGTGGTTTTGTGACCACAAAAAAACATGTGCTGAAACAGTGTACTTTTCACTGCTGTTACATACTCATAGGAGTAGGAAAATATGATAGAAAAAAAACTTTCTTTTTTTCTCTATAGGTTTTTACTGTTTTAGATTGTTACAAGAAAGCCATTGTTACTGAAGAGTGGGTGTATTCACCGCATCAGATTATTGCTGTTGGAACTCGTTGGAATAAACATATAGCACACTTGATAAAGGAGTTCATGAACAATCCTTACATTGTGATAACAGCTATGGAAGAAGCTGCCATCTGTGGAAATGTGCAACAGGTAAAAATTTGGAGATGATGTCACTATTTGTTTACTAAAGTATGTTGCTCTTCGTACTGATCGAGGTCAATGTATGTGGCGGCTGATTGTTTATTTTAAGTGAGTACTGCTATAATCTGAACTCAGACTGTCCAGGTGCACCTCCTATGTGTGAACTGAGGTGAGTCTTCGAAGTCATGTGCAAGTTAATCACTGAATGAGCTGAAGGTCTTCTACCTTGCTTTGTAGGACTAAGGTGAACATATTCCCTCAAGTATTTTATTGTCTGTGCAAATGAATCTGAGTTTTGTGTGAAATGTTTGCAGATGGTATAGTTTGTGACAAGAATTTTATCAGCATGTTTTTGCAGTTGTTCATCGGGAGTGGCAGAACTACAAGGTAAGTTATCCGAAGACAGAGCCAGTAAAATACTTGTTTTACTGCTGTGTACCGCACAATACAGAACTTAATTTGACCTAAAATTTCCGGGAAGTTATTCAGTGTCCTTAGGCTGTCTTCTCATTTGTTTCCTGGTCAATGTGGTGTAGCCCTTAAGAACAATAGAAAATGTTCTAAGTGTGATCTGCATTCTTCTATGTCTCAAAATGTAATAATTTGGGGGATTGGGAATGTTGGGAAATCTCTAAGACTAGACATTCTGAGTGTGACAGGAAACTGGAGAAACACTAGTTTTTGTGAGATGTCTAATTAACGGTTTGGTAGGACTAAAAATGTTGGTATGTTGATGCTTTATTTATTAAGAGTATTTCAGATGTTGCAGTATGCTTTTGCAGTGTGAAGCTTTTTTACTGGTATTTGAAAATGCCAAACTTAGATTGAAAAGTCGCCTAAAATTCAATGAGTGGGAAACCTTAATGTGGGATTTTGATTATGTGATGGATTTTAATTATACTTCTGGAAGCTGTCCTAAATGCATACCTTTTGTGAGAGTTGTGTCTTCTGGAAGTTTTAATGAAGACCTGCCATTCACTGGATTCTCTTTGGTATTATATAACAATGCTTAGTGCTGATTAAAAGGAAGAATTACAGAATAAAATATGTAGAGATTACACGAATTGTCAGCCCTCTGTTTTATATCTGCTTATAGGTCGTGCGGTCTTGCATGAACAATGAGAGAACTGCTGTGTTACTCAGAATCCTGGACTTTAACCACAGTAACCTTCAGAAGGTGCTGATTTTCACTAATTCAGTAAATGAAGCAGAAATGGTTCATAAGGTAAGAAAGTATTTAAATTTACTTAGATAAGCGCACTTTTTAATTGGCAAGGTATAACAAACTAAAATATCTTGGCTCCTTAGAATAAAGGTGGATTGTTAATGTGGAAGTTAATGATTTCTGCTAATAATAGCCCTAACCCTGCTCTTCTGCCAACTAGAAGAATACCACACTGACAGGAATGTCTGGCATAGAATGCATTCTTTACTAAATTCTTAACTACGTTCTGTCTGTTAGGTTGGAGCTCTGAGCTGAATCAAACCTGGCTTATTTCTGATAGAAGTTCTGTCAGTTACTTTAATTTTTTTTACTGTTTCCAGGAGTGGCATGGGGAGAGAAAACTTGAGCTGCTATGTTAAGAAGTTCTGGTCTGTTGCTTTCTGCTCTGGAGTAGTTGAAATTGTAGAAGGCCATTTCTCTGATTTGAAAGAAACATTTGATGTCATTCTGTGAAAGTCTACCAGAATTTAGTTAAGCTTCAAGTCATAGGGCATGGGGGGAAGACAGCATGCTTAACATGTATTTTCTTAAAAATTGGCATAAAACTGCTTCAGAGTTACCTGCAGTAGAACATACTCTAGTTTCCCACCTTTCTTATGGGGTTGTATACTCAGCTTTTCAGTGGTGGAGGGTGAGAAGGAGTTCTCCTGCAATAGTTCTTTCTTCAGATATTAATACCAATTAAT
>Ga0181612_148933_pt1 | contig 16017 bp, 14 predicted proteins | sample HoacroProtozoa21_FD_119630 | JGI IMG/M metagenome (GOLD analysis project Ga0181612, IMG submission 119630) | Hoatzin crop microbial communities from Cojedes, Venezuel. Combined Assembly of Gp0051906, Gp0051904, Gp0051908
CCCTCTCCCTCTCCCTCTCCCTCTCCCTCTCCCTCTCCCTTTCCCTCTCCCTCTCCCTTTCCCTTTCCTTTCCTTGGCTGAAATGAGAAACTGCAGTCCTTTTTATACACCAAGACTGCTGGTGTCACCTTACAACTACCTAAAGCAATTTTGTAGCTAATCAGTGGTGCAAGATTTCCAGATTTCCTAAGACTCAGGATCATTCTAGAGGGGAAATGATGGAAAAATAAACATAAATTCTAAAATGTGGAGGACTTCTTACTAATATCCTTCAACTTTGGGAACCTGAAGGCTCAAGCACGTGTCTCTCTAATGCTTTGTCTTCTTTCAATTGCCTGAACCTGTGCTTTTGGAGATGTGGGTCGAGCATGGCAGGCTCCTGTACCTGGAATAATGAGAGATGTTGATTTGATTTGCTCACAATTTTCTCCTGTTAAATTGAAGTTGAACATTACACTTCATGACATTTATATGGAAGCTGTGTTTTTTAATAACATATGACATAAAAGGCTGTAAGCTTAGGAAAAAAGATGTACTGATGATGTTTTGAGGTACTTATAACGTTGAAGTGAATGTTTTAAACTTCCAAAGTTTTGATCTTCTTTACTTTATGAAGTACATTACTTCATTAAAAGAGGAAAAACTTTGCCACTTCTCAATGTCCATCTCAACATACTCACAACATACACTGCCAAAGGTATCTTCCTCCTTTTACAGGGAAGGAGCTTAGGAACACCGAGTAAAAATACTTATTATGAAAATTGAGTGGTAGTTTATAAAAGCTGTGTGTAACCACTCTTTAGCTGCCTGGCAAACTCTGTTTTTTGAGACCACAGCCCCAGGCTCCCCTGGAGTTAGCAATATCAGGGTTAGCATCCTCCGACCCATCAGCAGGGACTCCTGGCTCTGCTGTTCCCATCACCTTCATCCAGCTGTTGAGGTCTGTCTGCCAGCAGTGACGAAGCCGATGGCTGTCAGGTTTGGGGGACCGTGGGGGCAGAAGTGTCTGGGCAATGACTGTGGCGGTGGCAGAGCAGCGCTGCCGGAGGTCATGGGTTTGCTCCCACCCAGTGCCGTGTCCCTGCTTGTGACTGCTGGACTAAATGGCGCCATTGGGGCAGCAAAACGTCAGACCAACAAAGAGGTACTGGTGGGTTGCCTTTTCTCAATCTGACCTGACAGCAGTTTTCTCTGTGCTCTTACTTAAGCCTCCTAATAGTCCTGATTTAACAGTCTTTCCAATAAATTGAGGAAACTGATTTCCCATTTCCCAGCAGTATTTGGGCAATTAATTGTAAAAATACTTTGGAAGTACAAGAACATTTATGTCATTAAAGTTTATCCATGCCAGATCTTGAAAGTACAAAATTCAGGTTTACTGGAGCACTTAGGCCCTGATATCCTCAGCAAATATTTAATGGCTATCCCTAACGCCCAGCTCCAAGGTCTGGGCCTGTGCCCTGCAGTCCCTGGGTCTGAAGAGGGTGACCATGATGCTCCTCCTGCCCTCGTTTCTCTTGCACATCCAGTCAGGGCTCTGGCTGCTGGGACCCACAGCAATTCCCCTTCCGTAGAAGTTTTGTACAGCACACCTGTGTATTTGCATGGGGTTGCCATGTTGTTAAACATTACTGAAGTTTGAGGTTTAATGACAAATAAGCCCTGCTGAAGCTGGGAAAAGACATTTGGCAAGGGTAGTCCTGCTAATGTGTGGCTCCATCTGGGATGATCTAGATCCTTAGGAGCGCATGGCTACATCTTACATAGTGACTCTTGGGAGGGATGTGCAAAAAATGTTCTAACTTCACCAGTAGCTTCTTAAGTTTCAAATACTTTCAGCACCCCTTGTGACAAAAGCCAAAAGCAATGGGGAAGGAGAGGAGGCTCATTGCGCTCCTGTTTAAGAAACAGAGGGAAGTCATGCTCTCATGGATACAAGTTTTTCAGCACATATTTATCGTGCTGAATGAAATGGCAGTAAAGAAAGGTCAGGATTTCTCCATGGATTATTAGGCTTTTTCATTTTTTCCAGTGCTCTAAAATCAGCGTGCAAAAGACTTTGGCCCTATAGCTGAAAGATGGCAAAGTGCTCTGCTTTCCCCTGTAAGAGGTGATCTTCGTATTGCAAAATATTCCCCAAACCACCTCCACCATCAGCAGGGGTTTGCCAGGAAGGCAGTTGACAGCAGCTGTAACTGCTGAGTAAGAAACTGATGCTCAGCCTTGCGTTTCCAAACATATCAACCTTTCTATCTTTCGAGCTCTAAAACCCTCCTGTCGTGCCAAGGGCCCTGCACGCCCAGCTGCACTCTGCACACCCGGCTGTGCACCAGCAAGCACCCATGCACCTGAGCTCCTGCACCCCACCCTCTGGGTTTTTTTGGTAACAATGCCTTGAAATGGTCTTGATGCCATCTAATAAGAAATGGGTGTTTTGTAGCTGAAGAATATTTGTGGAATGGAAAAAAACCAAACATTTTTTGCCCACCCCGTCCTAGCCCACCGGATTGCTGAGATGCTGCGGGAAAGCGGACAGAAAGCAAATATGCAAGTAAGCCCAACCATGGCCAGTCTGAGAGTGATCTGCCATGCCTGCAAAGTGGGTTCTGCAACAGGGGTATAGGCCAAGGCAAGCAGAAGCCAAGATAACTTGCCCTTAGGAAAGCAAGTGGCACCACCTAATCTGGCACTCCAGGATGATTATGGCGTAAATGAAAAGCATTTCTATAACTTTGCTAGCACAAAGGGTGGAGTAGCTTGCTCGTTTGAACCCCAGGGGAAAAAAGGGAAATAAACCCCTGGGGGGAAAAAGCGAAATAGACCTCTGTTCCTCCTTTCTTTGTATTTCATTTCAGAAATACCTTTGAGGTTGGTGGGACCACATTCCAAATGGATGCATGTGTGGCTATTTGTGTTTCTCAGAAACTGAAATTTGTTCCAAAGCTCAAGATTCACTCTTGAGGGGAAGGTTGTTGCCAGCCATGCTCTGCAGGTTTTTCAGAGACAGGGATGTGACCAGAAGGGAGGTTTGATGTCAACCAAGCGGCTATGCAGTCGCTCCCACCGTGTGACCACATGGGGACCCAGCCAGGAAAGCCATCGTGGGGCAGAGTACTGGCATGGGGCAGTCCCAGCTTTTCCTGGCAAGGGGGACTGGGTGCGGGATGGAGACTTGTCTTCCAAGGGAGGAGGGCAAATATTTATATTTATAAATATTTATATTTATAATTATCTAGTCTTCAGTGGCTCTGTGAAACAGAGCATTGGTCTCCACCAGTTCCTCCAACAAATCGTCCAAGGCAAGAACCACTCTTATTTATTGCTCCCCAGCAGCAGCCTATGCAGGGAACGAGCTCTCCATGGGAACAGCAAAGCTGGCACCACAGGATACCACCACCGGCTTTGTCCCTGGCAGAGGCCAGGGAAGGGGTTACACTTTCAAGTTTTTCTTCGGACTTCCCGTGACAAAGCGTGTTTTGTGCGATCCTTGTGCCAGCTTGTCACCCTGCTGCCAGTCTCCCAGAGCCCCTGAGGGACAGCTGCCCCGAGAGGCTCTGCAGCGCTGCAGCCGGGGGCAGCAGGAGGTCTCACTGCCCTTGCAAGTCTGAGAGGTGCCCAAAGGACACAAGTAGCAGCGACTGATCTTGCTGTGAGGTGGGAGCCTATGAAGAGCAGAGCAAATGGGTGGGCTGCTGTGCAGGAGGAATTGTTCAAGCTTCATGTTGCAAAGGAGCATCTGCTTGGGAGCCACGACTTGTAGACTATCATGCAGTGGCCCATGGCAGGTGTTCACTCCCTCAATTTCTTAGAGCTTTTTTTACCTTAAGGAAAGTTATATTTTCTTATCCTAGTGGCGTTTCTTTTTCCATTCTTCCCAATCCCACATGCTAAGGCTTAAGCGCAATCATTATTGTTTCAGCCAAGGCACACATGCAGTTGTCCTGAGTGCCTGCAGAGGTTGTTCCTTAACCAACTGAGATGATACATACTTTCATTTTCTGTTTCTCTCTTACTTTCATCTTACCCTTATGAATCTTTTCTAGTGATGAAAGCATGACAGCAGCAGCCAGAACAAAACCTGACTCTTCTAAGCCACAACAGAGACTCCTACCACAGTTCATAAACTAAAGTTTATTAAATAACTTAATAAGTACCAAACTTAGTAAACTAATAGCTTACATAACAAACCAAACTGAAGTCACAGTGTTATTTTATGTAATTCATAATACTCTGTTCTGAATGAGCAAACATCATTTACATGAGTGAAAGCTGCCTCCAAACCCAAGTGTTCATAGCATGATGAGAAGTATGGAAATAAAAAAAGCAATCACAGATGAAGAGGGAGACGTGCTGCTGACAAGATTTGATCTGGCTTTTTGTAGTATAGACTGCATGGATGCAGATGGTGTTTAAAAAAAAAATAAAGGGCAAATGCACATACACGGAGCTCTAGCAGAACAAGATGGTTCTAGTTACATATTAGTAACTGCTAGGCAGAAATGCTATCATAAAGAAGTTAATCAAAAAGTTCCACCAAATAGTTTAGAGATAAGATTAAAATCTGATAAAAAGCACACACTCTCTTTTTCCCGTGAGTATTGCAGTGGAAGAGCAATCATGTTTATGTACTGTTATGATTAAGCATTGCAACCATGGGAAACAAGGAGGTTTGATTTTTGTTCTTTCAGGTTCCAGACATTCAAGTTAAACTTCTTTGACACTATTTGGTTTTCACAGTAGGTGAAGTCAAAGGCAGAGATCAAGCATGGACTGTTTCATCTCAGGTGGAAGAAGTTTAGAATTCGTGAAGAAATGAAAATGAAAACTGGCATGGAAACCTGCCTGCGAGCTTGATGATACCAGTTATAGTGTACATGTTGTAGAGTAACGAACTTTGACTCGGGGGGGGAGGGGAGGAAAAAAACATTCCATGACAAAATAGAAAAAGGTGACTATGGTGATGGCTTTTTTTAAGAAGTTTAATACAAAGGAGACTGATCCACATGCACCCCAGAAAATAATTACTTTGGGAGCAGGAGGGGTGATCAGTCTGAATTGCTGTGGTCTTTTTTCCCCCCCTACTTCACTCTGTTGATGCTCAGAAAGGGGAGAGGACAAGGAGATCAGCCACATGGAATCTGTCTGCTGCAAAGATTTCATAATCTTTTTGCACAAAATGAATAATTAAAACTTGACTTTAGAGCTGTCTTTTGTAATAAACTGGAATATATGAAAGAAGTGGGAAAATGAGACCACCATATATTTAATTTCTTCATAATTTCATAGCATAATCTGAGAAAAATACAGATATTTTGCCATTACTGGATCAAATACTACAAAAGTCTCTAAGCAACAGGTCTCAATTTAAGAAACAGCTATTGACTGCATGACAGTTCAGAAAATGCAATTTATTTGGTGGTTATCTTCTCCTTTTGAGACACGAATCTCTGTACTACCGGCACTTGAAGAGAGCTTGAAAATGCCGTCCAAACAGACTGGAGAATTAAGATCCCATTTATGAGAATCAAAGGTTCTTTAACTGGCGTGTGGCATCTGTGTCTTAGCTCTATAAACTGAGCTCTAATAACAGTTGAAAAGTAGAGCTGTGAAAAAAACAGAAAGGAGAAATCCCACTTCTCTGTTCTTATCTACGCCTAAAAAAAATGACAGGTCATGGCTCCTGCCCCACACCCTGGAGATGTGTCTGCCTGGCGTGGGTGGTACGAGACCCCTGCCACGCTTAGCAGGGGGCTGGGATCAGCCCCTTTTTTGCACCGAGACAGCGCAGTGCCAGCTAGGCTGTTAGACACCGTGAGGCAGTTATTTGCTACTTGTGCAAAAGCTAGACTGAGCGAGCTGATCCGTGGGATGCAAATAGCAATGAAATTGCTCTAGGTTGCCTGTATCAGAAATACGAGGCTGTGTATACTGCTTAGCATAGATATTAGGTGGCATGCCTAGAAGATTTTCTGCAAGGCTGAGATTCTTGAAGGAAGACAGATAAGTAGCTAGAATAATAACCTACCTTTCTTTTTTTTTTTTTTTTACTCCAAGCCTGACTTGAATGTTGGGGTTGTTTTATTTTACTTTTAAGCCCACACTGTGACTGCCGATAGACTCAGCAGCGGGGAATGAGTCATGCATACAGCTCGAAATATGATGTGCACATACTCTGCTGGGTCCAGCTGTACAGCTACTCTGGAGCCCAGAAAAGGAGGAGCAGAGAAGACAATATTCACCTAAGCCTGGGTCTTTGGTAGGTGGGCAGCCACGGGGTACCCGCAGAGACCCACACTTGCATGAAGGAAAGGAACAGGGCAGCTGACCTGAGGAGCCAACATCCACAGCTCAAGCCCTTGTTCTGCATGTTGTGGGAGCCCAGTAACAGGCTTTTTACACCAGCCGTGATCGGTCGAGAGCGGAGTGTGCCTGACCTGCCTGGCTCCAGGGACACGGGCAGAGCAAATGCTTGTTGCAAATTTTAACCCGATTCACCACAATCTGACAGGGACAGGAAAGAGCAGTGGTGCAGATTTTACACTGGTGGGTTTTACTGCCATATTAGTATCTCAGTGATTTCATATGGAGAAGCATATATTAAAGATTTTTAGTAAAACTTCTGTGGATAAATCTGCTTTAGAAAAGTAAAGTAAACACCGACTCTTTCTGTGCAGCACTGCAACCCCATGTGTGGCTCTCCAGCTGACCTATGCCATCTCTGATCTGTGATGGATATCCGTATTATCTGTAAATGTGTCAAACATATGTCTCCAAAATTACAGCTATTTCATTAAAAATAACAGACACAGTCCTAGTAACCATATAGAAAAATCTTTGTAAATCAGGGAAGTCAGCTCCACAGGAAAGTCATAGGACCTGGGCCGGCGAATCTTCACTGCTGTTTTTACAAGAGGTGACCATTACGAAGACATCGCAACTTCAAACAGTTAAATTACAAATCCAAGTAAAGCATCTACTCATAAAGAAGAAAATTCCAGTTGAAATGCTTAATTTACTAAACCACATGTGTATTTTTAATCTCTCACCTCCTTTCTTCACAGAAAAATACCATCGCTGTAAGTCAGTTGTGGTACAGCTTTTGTAAGAAAAATGTATTTGTTCAGGAACTTGAGCTAGTAGTATAAATTTTGTGAGATATATATACAATGAAGTGCAATATTGAATCTGATGTTGGAATTCTTGAGCAATTTTCCTGCATTGAATAATCGGAAAAAAAAGTATTTTCCCCTTGAGTATTTTTAGGTCAGTTAATGACATTAATAAAAACTCAGTGTCTTCTGGCTCTGTGGAACCTGCACACCACTGAAAAGTGAGTTGTTCTTACTCACTGACTAGGAGATTTACATTGTGCTCCTCCCCAATTCCTGTTTGAAATGAATAAGCAAAAGCTTAAGGGTTTTTTCCCATGGAAGTTTACCAGTTCAGTATATACCCTATGGAATTGGTATCTTGCAAAATGTATTGTAATATACTACATATTAAGCTTTTTCTAGTGAAAGCACAAAAGAGTTTACAATTCAGGTAGGATTTATGCCAATTCCTGTAATCTGGATTTCAAAAAGTATAAATGATCTCTGAAGTGACAAATCTGGTAGTTCACGTTTGAAATTATGAAATGCTCACTGTTTATAATGTAAAGTGTTTTAGCCAGGGTTGAATTTATGAACAGTTTCATTTGTGTCTTCTTAACTCCATGTAAATCTATGTGCATATCTTAATTGAAGGCACATTTGGAGGATTATTTGCATGAAAAATGCTGATGAAGACATGTCAAAATAGGAAAGTTATTTTAAGACAGCTATAGTAGGGTATCTTCCTATCCAGGATGTTTGTTAGCTCTGACAAATCTTGGTTAATTTTGTCTGGCTGTTTTCGTGAATCTTTGAGTTCCAACAAAAGCTAATAAAACCAGCTACAAATGCTTTAAATATAACTGCATTTCAGAGAATATTAATCAGAGGAGGACTACATATGTAATGTCAGTACAGAAGCATAGACATTTGTTGCTTTGTGCCGTGCAGTAGCATTCAGAGGAAGACTAGCTCCCTCATCAAATTTCCATACATTTGAACTGCTCTTTCCCAGAGTTGGGGTAAATTACATGACAAATGTTATGATCATCAACATCCATTCCAGGGAATCAAAGTAGCTGCTGACCTTTAAATGTGAACATATTCACATACCAGTCCACCAACCATCTGGCGTGACCTGACATTTCTATTACTGGCACTCCTGACTCTTGCAGCCCCCCTCCAAAACACTGCACACGTGATGATCTGTGCCCACAGCGACTGCCATCTTCCTCTGCGGTGTGTCCTGTGCTTCCTCTGGCCCATCTCCTATTTCCATGCCTACTCTGTTCTCCAAATCCCACTGAATTGTAACCCTCCTTTTCAAGAGTGCCAAGGGAGACAACAAACACAGCAGACCCAGGATCCCTGCTTGGGAACGGTCCCAGGTGATCTCTCGATCCCAGTCCCAGGAATGCAGCTGTGCTCTTCCTGCTTGCGGGTCTGGCCTGAGACAAGGTTGAGCGCGTACCCAAGAGACACACTCCTCTCTCTCACACACACAGAGGTCCCTAATGCTGCTGCTGGCTGCACACACACACAGAGGAGTGCAGGCAGCACAACCCACCTGTAACACTGCCTAAACTCACAGAAGTGCAGTCAGCCCCATCCTCCTCCTCCTCCTCTTCCCCTCCAGCCGATCAGAATGGATGGTTCTCTGACAAAAACATGTGTGCCCTCATTCTCCACATCCATAAGCACACTCACATTCATAGCCCCCTTGAATGTCAGCACAGCCTCTAAACCTGCTTAATATCCGTGCCTGGACCTGAGGTCCTTCAACTGGTATGGAGGTCACCTCCCACTTGCCAGCTAGAGCAATGTGATGTTTGCTAGCAAAACTGATGCATACGCTCACACACCCATCGCATAAGCACTCCCACAGTCACAGACCCCTTGAATATTAGCACAGGCTCTCAGTCTGCCTAATATCCGTGCCTGGACCCTGGGCTCCCTTACCCCAGCCACTGGCTCAGACCTCCAGATGTGGAAATGTTGCCTCTAACTCACCAGCTAGTCCAGCTGGAAGTTTGCTAGTGAATTATACATACACACAGAGAGGATTAAATTCACTGAAGAAATATAAACACACCCAGGTCTCGCCAGCTGCTGGCACACCTCTCACACCCCTGCATACAACCCAATCCCGCTGGTGGCTGCCACCCAGACCTACAGCCCTGGTGCCCATGGCCTCTTCTCCAGTTGTTGGTACTTGGACCTTTCAATGCACACGCACAACGCACACACCAGTCCCTCAGTCACTGGTGTTCAGACCTACAAGCCCTACGGCCCACAGTCGCTCCAGTTTCTGATGCACAGACTTTTGCAGGCCAGTGCCTCCATGTACTAGTATCCAGACCCACAAGCCCTAAGACCTGTGGTCTCCTCTGATCATTGTCGTGCAGATCTCTTTTGCAGACCAATTCCTTCAGCTGCTAGCACAATTTTCCCACACTAGTTCCTCTCTGATCCACCATGATCCTTCCTCTTTTCTTTGGATTCTTTCTCCCTTCCCCTAAACATCCCATAGTCATTTTTACATAGGACCATAAGCCTCTTCTGATAGCCCAAGCAGTCTCAAGTATCCCATAATACTCATGTTAATAAGTATCAGTTATCATGTTAATTCCCATCAGTTAAAAATTGTTGTTCAGGTTGAAGGCTCTGCCTGAGTCGTTCCTTTAATGGACCATCAATCAGCGGCTGAAGCATTCTGGGTCCTCATTATTGTCTCTGTTGTGACTTCGTCATTAATGTTTGCGTGCTTGTGTGGTTAATTTATCACTTTCTTCATTGCTTGTTATTTCTTTTACAGCGAGTAGATCACAACCAAGTAACTCAATGAACCAGGTGCTCCCCTACTCCACATACCCTCACACTCCTGACTGACAGCTGTTGCAGGACTCAGGACCGCTAGGAACCCTGTGACTACAGGATCCAGCTCCCTTTTATTATAGACATCTGTATTATGACAAGATAGCAAACCTAGACTTCACAGTGTTGAGTGAAAGTCAAGACACAGTTTTACATGATCTCTTCATGTTCAGGCAGTCTCAAAGGACCAGGCAGGCACATCACACAACATATTTCCATCTTTCTCCATTGCATGGCTATACACAACACTGTCAGACACTTTACTGACTTTAGCACAGCATTTTATCTAGGTGATGAATTATTTTACAGACTTTACAGATCTTTATCATGATGGTTGAGATAAAAGTAACAGAAAGAACAATGATGTAGTTATGGTTTTCCAGTGATGTTTATCTCATGTCTTTCTTTGATGTTTGTTTGCTTTATCTTCAGAAAGATGTTTTACGCTAAATGGGGGGAAAAAAAAAAAAACACATCTCAAAAGTGTGTAAGGAAGGGAAATACGTGTATAATGTAAGAGCGTTACTTAAAAAGAAACTAAAATAATTTATTGGAAGGTCATAAAGGAACAGTGTCAAGTATCTGGCATTGCACAGAGGTACTGCACCTCAGCAGGACATCACATAAAGAATATTAGGACAAAACCAGAAATGGAAGCCTGCTCTCCGGAAGCCCATTCCTCTTTAGTTTGTTTACAAAATTTCTCCTGTGCCTTGTGAGTCCCTCTAAACTATGTCAGTCTTACTATTTCCAAGACTAAATCTCTGTTTAAGAGTCCAGATGCCTGGGACTTAACGAAACTTCCCATCAAAACCTGCCCAAATGTCTCTGCTATTCACTACATGTCCTTTCTGATCCAGTCGTTCAGACGGTTTTAACCTGCTGTCTTTTTAATTCCCTGTTAGTCATGATTTCCATGGCTACTTTGTTCCCTTCATAAAAAATGGCCATTGAATACAGAAAGTGATTTTCAGATTTGCTTTTTGTTTTTTGGATGGGCATTTAACACCATATCCTGGTGTTTTACGGGGAGATCTTTAGCAGAAGATGCAGTAATAGATGAAATATGAGTCCACTAAGTAGAAGACGTGGTTCAGTTACAAATTGAAAATGAGCCCCTTTGTTTTAACATGCTCCCACTCCATGTAGGCTGCCATCAAGGCAGTAAGAGTGGAGGACGTAGAGGAGGAGAACAGGTTTTGAATGAAGTGGCTTCTTGGTGTTTGATAAATTAGCCGCACTTAATGGAGCTTTTTAATTCCTAAGCCGGAGTCTTCAGACTTCAAAAATGGAACATCTTCCAACTTCCTATGGAATTTGATTGCTTACTTTTTAATAAATATATGGAAAGAGAGAGGTGTGTGCTTATATACATATTTGTTGAAAGAAGCAAAATACTCACTACTTCTAGATTCAGGCTCTCCCCGTTTTCCTTTACTTGACTGTATTTCTTTTTAAGGCACACCGCAGTTGTGATAGTGACAACAAGCATTACAACAAATACAGCTACGGTTGAAGAAACAGCTATCACAGTATTTTCTTGAGCTGAGCCTTTTCTTTCACACTTTTCTCCCATGTACCACCAGTCGTCACCTGCTGGACATCTAGAAAGAAAAAGAACAAATGTGTGGTATCACCGAAAGATTAAAGGCATTAAAAGGGCTACTAAAAACAAATGGCATCCCTGATGCACTGTTTCTATATCCAAAGCATAATGAAGTTATCTTAAAACGGACTTCTATACTAAAGTTGTCTCGAGTGGCCCACTGTCCTTACACATCTGAATGTGCTTCTTTCAGCTTCCGGCTGTTTTACAGGTCAGGTCTTCAGACAGAGCCTTTGCCAGAAAACCCAAGCACCATCTTGATTCTTTTGACTGCTTGAGGCTTGGCCGCAGCTGATCTATAGAGCTGCTGCAACAGAATGGTCGTCTTCCCCTACCAACAGAGGGGCCCGCTGGATCACTCAGGTCATTTCTCTGCTTCCTTTTCCTTTTGAAGCTTACAGCACTGCTGTCTATTGAAAACTCACTTTCTGCTCCATGAAACCAATACGTGTCACTAGGACCAATGTCATGTAATATTGGCTTCCACTATTAATAATTTGCCTCATATCCTGATGCAGTTCTGCCTTTTGTCATGCTCGTATTTTACACAAAGACTCTCTGTCTCTTCACTCAGCCAATTTGAAAAAGCCTTTATAGGAAGGAGTTGAATAAGTTCCTAGGGCAAGTGGTCCAGAAGCTTTACACTGCTATTTTTATCCAGTCAAGCCATGTTTACCACCCTCTAGAAAACTTCATCCTCCTGTTTCCTCACATGTTCTTTGTTTGTTTTATTTATCAGCCCACCTTATGCAGCAAATCGAACCTATGAGAAAAATGGGGTGGAGACCAGAGGCTGGAGTCTCAAGGCATCGCTGACCAGATAGCAGCTGAACCAAAACTTAGGTGTAGGAATTCCCCACTTCTAGGACTGAGCTAGCAGATGATGTTCCCACCATGTTCCCCTTTCCCTGCTCAGTGCTTCTCCACTGGTAGATGTGGTGTGTTCTGATCAGACCTTCTCACTGACAGAAGGGACTTGTTTTCAAATTTAAAGAACTTGTATGAACTGCTTCTAACCTCTCCCAAGAAGGTAAGAAAATAAATTAACAACCTAGAAGACACCTGGTTTTAGGTTTAAAAGCAACCTCCAGGCCTTGACTCCTTCACCTTATCCAGCATCACTATCAGCTCTGAAACATTTCATAGTAAACATATGAGGGTCCCAATGATCTAAGTGAAAAAAAAAATGTATGTGCAGTACTGCTGAGTGCACACCTGCCCCCATCTTTCTAACCCTGATTATTCCTTATGTTATTGTTTTTCTATTACCTGTCTAAGCCATTTATTCAGGACTATATGCTCAGCCATGAAAATGAGTCCTTTGGCAGTGCACTGCAAAGGTACTGACTGCTGGGGGACTTCATGTGATCTGGCTTAAACAGAGTTACTTATCACATCCCCCCTTGTTTCCCAACAGAAAATCAGAGTGGAAACTGACTGCTGGTCACGCACTTGTCTAGGATGGAAACTGGGTCACATAGGCACTAGAGCTTCAAATAGTCCACAGATGTCAGAAAAGAAATGTTTTCTTTCCATAATTTCGAAATCAGGCATAACATTCAGCGTAACTTTTTCTTTGTCTTCTTGGAACAGATACTTGACATTTACTCATATTTGTGACCTGTTTCTGGTGGGTTGCACAAGCATTGTTTTTTAAAAGGTTTCTAAATGGAGATATAACACTTAATGAGTCATCCTGACTCTTGTTGCTCTTGGCCTTTAGTCATTTGCCTCACAGCACTCCCCCAGCCTACCTGCCTTGGCACAGCATCACATAAATTTACTATCTTCAGCCCTAGAGCTTGTTTGAGAGCTGGAACAATGCTCATCAGCCAGGTGGGTTACATAAATATATCCACAGAATTAAATAAAAGTTGATATTAATTTTCTTGCAGGGCAAACAATGTTTTTAGTCCTCGGCCTTCATCTCTAGTTTCAAAGGCAAGCAACTACACTTTGGTAATTCATGCTCATAATTTACACTACACAGTATTTCTGAATCAAATTCTAAAATAATGTTTATGCTGCTGCTTGCCTGAGAAGTCTTAAACATCTTTTCTACTGCTATAAATGATCTTTTGTTTCAACTGCATTTATATTTAACTCCTACAAATTCTGCTATAGGGACTTCTAGGGAGATGCACAGTGCATTTTATAACATGATGATCCACAGAGGTCCCTTCCAACCACTACAATTCTGTGATTCTGTGATTGACTAATACATTACTGAAAATGATAAATACATTTAAAATATAATTTATAGCAAAGTCAAGCAGAGCACTTAAAAATGGTCAAATGCTAATGTTAGGAGCTTTGTTGCCCAAACTGGTTGTAAGTTTAGCCTCACAGTAGCAGTTGGAAATATTTGCCTCAATCAGCTATATTCTTTCCTTTCATTAGAAACAAAGATTTATTCTACTAGAAATTTTCATTACTCATCCTAAAATCGCATTTGAGAGTGAATAAAGGCAGTTACCTGCACTCCGGTCCTCTATCTACCATAATGCAGACACCATCATTTTCACAAGGGTTGTCTGGGCAAGAATCAGGAACGTCCATCTCTGGCTCTTCGGTCAGGGGGACAGAGGCTGTTGTGACGGGTCTTGTGGTGGTGGTAGGCCTCATGGGAGACTTGGTGGTGGCAGAGGTGTTAAAGGTAGGTTTGATGGTGTTGGCACTGGATGTATTCATAAAAAAGGTGGGTGAAACACTTGGCTGAGTTGATAGTAGATGTGATATATCTGCATGATAAAATCACAAGAAATACGGTCTTCATGTTATTTTTCCTCTTCTTCTAATGATAAATTCTAACAGTAAATGGTGAAGAGCCTGTGCACAGGTATAATGGATAGTCTTTTTTACCTTTCAGGAGCATGATGTACTTTGGAAATGTCCTCTAGATTTTTTCAGAAACAGACAATTTTAGTCAAAGTACTCTATTCAAAATAATTTGAACAGGATTAGCATTGTTTTGTACACCGTCATATGAGATAAAGGAATCATGGAATCATGGAATCATTTAGGTTGGAGGAGACCATCAGGATCATCGAATCTAACCATTAAGAATGTTACAGTGCATGTACATATCCACAAATTTATTCAAACATATGATTTGACTTTAGATACATGCATAGTTCCAAAACTGCTCATTTTCAAAGTACATCACGTGTATTTTTATCTATAGCACTAGTGACTTAGTAAGTACATGACACTCCATGTTTACTGTATCATAAAGAGTATCAGCTACGTTTACATACCTTCCATTGTTAAAAGAATATAAACACTGTCTTCTTTAATAAAATTGCGGCTTTTAAGTCTCTGATGAGTTAAAAATGCACTTGTTCCACTTCCTGGACCTCTCATAAATGTAGTTCCATTGGGAAAAGATGCTATGGATCCCACTTTATCTGGCCTATCCCAAAAATAAGTTGATGAGGAATCTGGGAAAAAAAAATTTAACTGTATGTGAGTGTGGGACCACTCTGGATTTCTTTCTCAATAGGGTCCCTTCCTGAGGCTTCTTTCAACAACCAAGACAGATTTCATCCTACTTTGCCTGCTTCTGCTAAGTTGCTCACGGATATCACGAATCTGGAGAAAACAATGTTACCTGAAAATCAAGGAGTAGCAGCAATGCTGAACCTGCCTACGATACCTGCAGATTTTTTGCCTGATATCCCACAGCAATCAGATGCACAAGAAAACGGAGATCTTCAGCAGCTTGACTGAGCATGAGGTATTGAGAAAGGAGCCTGCTGGAGACGAGGTTGTTGGAGAGTTAGTTGAAAACCCCTTCTATTTTCTTTTTAGTTCTTTTAAGGTGTAGCAGACAAGAAGATGAGAAGCACATGAATTACCTGTAAAATGTATTAATTCAGTGTTTCTCAAAAACCATCTCTTGATGGCAGATGTAGGGCAGAGGGTACTTGAACAACGTGAATGGCCACAGGCCACTGATGTCCCCTCCATCAAACCCTGTTCTAAATCTCAAAGCTGAGCCTAATTGTCTATGAAAGTATCCGACAGAAGGAGAAGAAACTGCCCACTCCAACACCTCTGCTGGTTAGAGTAAGGACAGGAGTTACAAGGCTTCTCTTGAGAATCTGGGGCTATTAGCAATATATGAATAAAAAAGGAAGGAGCAGAGTGCAAACAGACTGCATGTCCGCAGGGCCAGGGAAGGAAAAGGGCTGAGCACTGTGGCCACAACACCAGAGAGCACAGGGAAAATGTCAGCCATCTATGGAAGACCTGGTGTGATACACCTTTCATTTGCAGGGGAAGCCACTGAATCTTTCTGGATCACAGAAACCCAGAATCACAGAATCACCTTGGAAGAGACCTCTGTGGATCATCTAGTCCAACCCCCCTGTCAAAGCAGAGTCACCTACAGTAGGCTGCACAGGACCTTGTCTAGGCAGGTCTTGAATATCTCCAGAGAAGAAG